>Ga0209601_1000591_pt1 | contig 28389 bp, 25 predicted proteins | sample COGITO_mtgs_1104_4_FD_184796 | JGI IMG/M metagenome (GOLD analysis project Ga0209601, IMG submission 184796) | Pelagic marine microbial communities from North Sea - COGITO_mtgs_110426 (SPAdes) (version 2) | ecosystem: Environmental > Aquatic > Marine > Epipelagic ...
CAAACAAATGTTAATCTAAAAAATAAAAGCATTATTAATTTTAATTTAAATTTTATCAAAATGAAAAAAGGTTTATTAAGTCTTTTGGCGGTTGCTCTAACGATGGTTGGCTGTCAAGATTATGATGATCAGTTTGCTGAGCTTACTGGTCTTGTTAATGGTCTATCTACTGAAGTAGCTGGATTATCTGCTGTTAACGCATCTGTTGCTGCTCTTAGCACTACAGTAAATGGTCTGTCTTCAGCACTCGCTGGTAATACCACAACTATTACTACTGCTCTTGCTGCAGCTCAAGCAGATATTGATGCAATTGAAGCTTTACTAGCTAACGTAACTACTTCTGATGAACTAGCTGCTGTAAGTGCTGCACTTGCTGCTGTTCAAGAAGATGTTAATACATTACTTGAAGCTGATGCTGTAATCAATCAACCAGTTACTATAACTAACTCTGCAAATTTAGAGTATGTTTCATCTCTTATAGGATACGCTATAGATGATCCAAACGTAATAGTTAACGGAGCTGTAACAATTAATACGACTGCTTTAACTGCTTCTGAAACAATCACTGCTAATGCAATTGCAGGAAAAATCAGAACTGTAATAGGAAATGTAGCTGTTACTGCTGCAGTAGCTTTAAACTTAGAAAGCTTATCATTTATTAATGGAAATTATAGCGTTTCAGGTTCTGATGCTAACGATCCAAATTTAGCTACTATCTCAGGAGGTTTAACAACTGATTATCCTGGTGATCATGACTATACTCACCTTTCAGAGGTTGGTGCTGTTGTAATATCCGACTCTCCAAGTGCTACTTTAGTAGACTTTACTGGAGTTACTGTTGCCACTATTGACGATGGTACTGCAGGCACAGGAGTTGTTGTATTCAATAGCGCAACTTCAGTAAACTTAGGGACTGCTCCTGTTACTAGTGTTACAGCTAACGATGCAACTTCAGTTGAAACAAGAATGGTTACTGCTGCTGGTATTACTATTGAAGCTACATCTGCAACTGCAATTAACGTAAACCAAATGACTAGTTCTACTGGTGATATTAGTATTACTGGTGCTGGTACTACAACTATAGTTCACTTTGATGGGCTTGCAACTTCTACTGGTGACGTTACTACTGTTGCTGTAGGTGAGGCTCATTTTGGAGCTCTTACTCAAGCTGGAACTTTAGCTATTGTTGCTGGAGCTGCTGCAAATTTCGGTGCACTTACTGATACTGATGCTGCTGCTTCTATTGGAGGAGCTATCGTTACACTTACAAATTTAGCTGCTGCAACAGGTACACTTACTTTACCTAATGCAACTACAGCAAACTTACCTGCATTCTCAACTTCTGCTGGAAGTGGAGTATCTGCAGCTGTTGCAACATCTGCAAATATGGTTTCTGGTGCTGTAGCCGATCTTTCTCTCCCTAAAGCAACGTCTTTGACTTTGACTGCACAGGCGGAAAATTTTACTTTGGTTAACGCTTCTTTCGATGACTTAACTACTGTAGATATTACTGGAAAAGATGTTACAGGTATAACTACATTAGCTATCTCTTTAACTTCTGCTGCTACACTTACAACTGTAACAGTTGGTGGTGAAGTTAGTGCATTAACTGTTGCTGGAGCTGGTCCAACTAGCTTAACAACTGCTGGGAATATTACTGGTCTTACTACTACAGCAACTGCTCTTGCAACATTTGCTCTAGGTCATACTTATATTACCGGTGATACTGCTGTTGTAATTGACATTCAGGATTCTGCAGCTTCTGCAATAGATATGAGTGCAATTACAAAAGTTAAATCGATTACTCTAACAGGGAATGGTGATTTAACATCAGTAGTTGCTCCGTCTTCAACTGTACTGCCTGAAGCTGGTGCAGCAATTGCGATAACAACTGGAACTAACAGTTTTACAGGAACATATACTGCTGGAGTAAATGAAACTGCTGCAACTGAGACAACTCCTTTAATACCTGCTGTTCTTCCTATTATTGCTTCTGATTCAGTTAATTCTTTACTTACATGGTGGAATGCTGCTGCTGCTAATGCTGATGCTGGTGTTGCTACTTCTACTAGTATTGATATTGAAAATATCAACTATGATAATGCTGGAACAGCTGCTAAAGGAACTTTAGCTGCTGCTATAGCTGCTGGAACTGCTGCATCCGCAGGTTCTCAAGGTGCTGCTGCTGCTCCAATTGCAGACAATGCAACAAGAGCTATGGTTGCTGCTGAGTAATTTATATTACTTCAAATACATTTATAAAAAACCCTCGCATTGCGAGGGTTTTTTTATATTTGGATTTTAAATTAATTTCATGAGGCTCTACAATCATTTACCGAATTACATACTACTTGTTTTATATATTATAACCGGTTCGTTAAGTAATTTTAAAGCCATTGACATTTTGGCTCCACAGTGGATTTATTTAGGTGCAGTAAATATATTAGCCTGTCTTTATTTTCTTTTTTTTAATTCTTCTGCTCAAGTCGGACTTAGTAAACTTTCTAAGTCAATTTTCATCTATGTCTATCTTTTCTATTTCTTGTGGTCTGGATTGTCTTATTTCTATGCCATAAACCCAACCGAAACACTACTCAACCTTCCCAGACTAGGAAATACCTTTTTTGCTGTTTTCTTTTGCTTTTTATTACTCAATAATCTAAAAAACAAAGTTGTTTTTATCAGCCGTATTTTTATTGGTTTCTTATGTTTCGAGCTATTATCTTTTTACAGTGACTTTTTTACTCAGCTAGAAACTAAAGATTTTAATGCTATGAATCTAAAAGGGGTTGCAGGAAACAAAAACATTACAGCAGCATCCATTGCGTTTAAAGTGCCTTTTGTTTTATACTCTATCGTAACGGTTAGAAAAGGCTTTTTAAAAATAATTTTAAGTCTCATTCTTTTTGCAGCTTTATTTTCTATATCAGTTCTTTATGCACGTGCTGCTATTTTAAGTAGTTTTATTGTGTTTATAATCTTTTTGTCCTATTCTCTTTATAATTTGGTCATTAATCGGTCCAATTTGGTTAAGGGTTTGCCTAATTTTCTATTTACTATAGTGCCTTATGTTGCGGCTATTCTTCTAAACTTAGCTTTCACAAGTTCACAAAATAAAGGAGATATAACCAGTCAGCTTGGTGACATCGAGTTTACCGAACAATCATCTAACGGACGTTTTCAATACTGGTCCGATGCCTATGAGCAAGTATCAGATCATCCTATACTAGGAGCTGGTTTAGGAAATTGGAAGATTGCTTCTATTTCGTATGGTAAGGACCATATAAAGGGATATACCGTCCCTTATCATGCACACAATGACTTTATTCACATATTTACAGAAGTCGGTATTTTGGGAGGAATAGCCTATTTGAGTTTATTTATAATCCTGACGTTCTTTCTTTTTCGCTTATTATACGTACAACGTAAAGAAGATGGAAATACAGATTTCTCTCTATTCTTACTTGTTTTGCCTTTTATAATTTATGGAATTGATGCGGGACTAAATTTTCCAATCGCAAGACCCCTTATGCAGTCTTCACTGGCGCTTTTCATGGGACTCTTACTTTCTATTTATCTTAATCGGTTTTCATCTAAAGACATAAGTCCAGTTAAGCCGATATATTCTCGAGTAATTCTAGGGCTTTCATTATGCTTGTTAATTCCAGGAATAATTATTCATATACTTTCGTATCAATCTTTAACTCAGCAAGGGCGGTTACTTTATGAGTTCAATAATGGAGATTATAAATTAACTCTAGCAGAACTAGATCAAATTGAAGACGATTTTCCGAATTTAACAGAAACAGCGATGCCTATAAAAGCAATGAAGGCGCGTTATTTTTATTTAAATAATCAAAAGGAAAGAGCACACGAGTATGCCTTGTTGGGAGCAAAAGACAACCCACAGATTTATTTTGGAGAAAGTCTAAAAGCCCAATTTTATTTACAAGAACAAAAACAAGATAGTGCCTACTATTATTCCAAACTAGCTTTTGATAATTTACCCAACAACATGCCGCACTATAACATATACATGAATACGTTGGTAAACAGAAAAGACATTCCAGAAATCAACAAAACATTTGAATATGTTCGTTCTTTAGCAGGTGACACCGAGGTGCTTTGGAACATTTATTTAAGTTCACTTGCCCGGGTTACTGCCCTAGGAGATGCTTATGCCATGAGCAAAGCAGCCGAAGCATTTGCTATCTTCCCTCAGAGTGAACCGATTTTTAATCTGTATCGCATCATGACTTATGGTCAACAACGCGTAATTCAAGCAAAACAGCAATATGACCAAGCGGTTACCCTCTATAATCAAAGAAAACTCGAAGAAGCGTTTGATTTGTTCAGTCAAGCTTTTGATCTAGACCCTCTTGAATATACCTATGCGCTTAATACAGGTTTCTCGCTCTACGAAAACGGGAAATATCAGCAGGCAATTACCTACTTTAAGATGGCTGGTAATTCTCAAAAAAGTATTGTAAAGGAAAAAGCGATGCGCCATAAAGCACTTTCTCTATACGAAATGGGATCACAATCAGAGTCTTGTGCCGTATTCTTGAAGCTAATGAACACCTATCCAAAACGCATGTACCAACAAGAATTTAACAAATATTGTGGTAATTAAGTTGCATATTCACGTTATTTCAAGTACATTTGGTACTTAGATTAAAACATTTATAGTGCTTAATAAACTAATTACATCGAAAACTCGTCTTCGCCTATTGATTAAATTCTTTATCAATCAGGCGAATAGCGGGTATTTGAATGGATTAGCATCCGAGTTTAATGAATCTACAAACTCTATCCGCAAAGAGCTGAATCATCTTTCAGAGGCGGGATACTTAGAAAAATACAAAGACCATAATAAAGTTGGCTACAAAGCCAATATAAAGCACCCCTTATTCGATATACTTCAAAAGGTGGTATATAAACACCTCGGGCTAGAGGAGATCGTAGAGCGCGTCCTAGAGCGTATGGGGCCCGTTCAAAAGATATTATTAGTAGGCGACTATGCCCAAGGCTTAGATTCCGGAACAATAGACGTTGTTTTGATCGGAAACAAACTCAATACAGAATATATAGAAGCCCTAGAAGAAAAGGTGGAAGGGTTAATTGAGCGAAAAGTAAATTTTTCTTTAGCGTTTAAACCCAATCCAAATCAAAAAAACATTGTACTCTATGAACGTCACTAGCATTTGTTGTATTGGAGCAGGTTATGTTGGCGGCCCAACAATGGCTGTTATTGCCCTTAAATGTCCAAACATTAAGGTTACTGTTGTAGATATAAACGAACAACGGATTGCTGCATGGAACCATGCAGATTTAGACCAGTTACCAATCTATGAACCGGGTCTAAAAGAAGTAGTTGCAGAAGCACGCGGAAGAAACTTATTTTTCTCCACAGATGTGGAGAAAGCCATAGAAGAATCTCAAATGATTTTTATGGCAGTTAATACCCCTACCAAAACCTATGGAGAAGGTAAAGGATTTGCAGCGGATCTTACTTTTGTAGAAAAATGTGCAAGACAAATAGCCGAAGTTGCTACTTCCGATAAAATTGTAATCGAAAAATCGACTTTACCCGTTCGTACAGCCGAAAAAATAAAAGAAGTCTTAAGTATAAACACAAAAGGAGTTCATTTTGAAGTTCTATCCAACCCTGAATTTTTGGCAGAAGGAACTGCAATTCAAGACTTATTCAAGTCCGACAGAGTTCTTGTTGGTGGTGATGATACAAAAATGGGAAAAGCTGCAGTAGCTGAATTAGTTTCAATTTATTTAAATTGGATCCCAAAAGAAAAAATACTTACTACAAACGTATGGTCTTCTGAACTTTCGAAACTCGCGTCAAATGCGATGCTAGCTCAGCGCATATCATCGATTAATAGTTTATCTGCATTATGTGAAAAAACAGGTGCTGACATTGAAGAGGTTTCTAGGGCAATCGGGATGGATTCAAGAATAGGACCAAAATTCCTAAAAGCATCGGTTGGCTTTGGAGGAAGTTGTTTTCAAAAAGACATTTTGAATTTAGTTTATTTGTGCAAGCATTTTGGTTTAGATGAAGTAGCCGAGTATTGGCATCAGGTAGTTAAAATAAATGATTATCAAAAAAACAGATTTGCTAAAAAAATAATTGCTGGGCTAAACGGAACCGTCAATCAAAAAAAAATAACCCTGTTGGGGTGGGCGTTTAAAAAAGACACTAACGATTCAAGAGAATCTGCAGGCATTTATGTAGCCGATGTATTACTTGAAGAAGGAGCAGAGCTACATGTTTTTGATCCTATGGTAAAAGAGGCCCGGATTTATCAGGATCTAACCAATCTATGGGAAGCCAGAAATTATTCAAAAAAAGAAATAGAATCCAAACTAAAATACTGTTTTGTTCATAAGGAACATAATGTAGCTTTAGAGCACTCTTTTGCAGCAGCAATTTTAACCGAATGGGATGAATTTAAGTCCTATGATTGGGATGCAATTGCTCATAAAATGATTAAGCCAGCTAAGGTTTATGACGGGAGGAATATATTGAAATTAAATAAAAATATTAATGAATATTATATTGGGAAATCATGATTAATGATAATGTAAAAATAATAATACCAGCTAGAAAAAACTCATCTCGATTTCCATTGAAGCATTTTAAATTTCTTGGAAATAAACAAGTTTATGAATATACCTTTGATTTTGCCCTTAAAAACGCGAAGCCAGAAAATATTTGGGTAAATACAGATGATAAAAAACTTATAAAAGTCACTAAAGAAAGAGGAATAAATTTCATTAATAGACCGACTAAATTAGCAAATGATTTTACACCAACAGTAGATGTTCTTAAGCATCAAATAAAGTATTTTGACAAGCATAATATAGAGTGTAAATCAATAATATTATTGCAATTAACTAATCCATTTCGACCAGTTGATTTATTAAACAAAGCACACAAAATTTTTCTAAACTCTAAAAATGAAAGTTTAGCGACATTTTCAGAATTAAAACAAAAAGTTTGTGAAATTTCAGACAATAAATATAGATCTATTAACTATCAGCCAGGTATGAGGTCACAAGACATGAAGCCCCTTTATTATGAAAACGGTTTATTATATATTTCAAGCCGTGAGTCAATAATGAAAAGTAAGATTATTACAGAAGATGTTTATCCATTAATAGTAAATGAACCTCACGCCCAAATAGATATTGATCATGAGAAAGATCTAATATTAGCAGAATATATTTTAAACAAAATCGATATTTAGTTATGAAAATTAAAGAAAGGTTAATTGGTCTTAATGAGGACCCATTAGTGATTGCAGAAATTGGGATTAATCATGGTGGTTCTCTAGAAGTTGCTAAGTCAATGGTTGATGCAGCTTTAGATGCTGGGATTGAAATAGTGAAACATCAGACTCACATAGTTGAAGATGAAATGATACCTCTAGCAAAGACAATTATCCCAGGAAACTCAGATAAGAGTATTTATAAAATAATGAGTGAATGTGCATTAAATGAAGAAGATGAATTCTCATTAATGGAATATGTAAAGTCCAAAGGAATGATATTTATAAGCACTCCTTTTAGTAGAAAAGCTGTAGATAGGCTTATTAAGTTTGACGTTCCTGCATTTAAAATTGGCTCAGGAGAATGTAATAATTTTCCTTTACTTGATTATATTGCCTCTTTTGGAAAACCAATTATTTTAAGTACAGGGATGAATTCATTAGAGGATATCAAAATAGCAGTAGATATAATTGAAAAACATAATGTTTCTTATGCTTTACTTCATACTACAAATTTATATCCTACTCCAAATAAATTAGTTCGTTTAGGAGCATTGAATGATTTAAAAGAAAAATTTCCAAATATTCCGATAGGATTAAGTGACCATACCATATCTAATCACTCTTGTTTTGCAGCGGTTGCTCTTGGTGCAAGTATATTAGAACGACACTTTACAGATTCAATGGATCGAATAGGTCCAGATATAATTTGTTCTATGGAGACAAAGTCAGCCAAGGAACTAATAATAGGATCCAAAATTATAGCTAAACAAAGAGGAGGTAATAAAACAGTAATTGAAGAAGAACAAGTAACAAGAGATTTTGCTTTTGCTAGTTTATGTTCTATTGAAAAAATAAAGAAAGGTCAATTATTTGACAATAAAAATATTTGGGTTAAAAGACCCGGAAAAGGGGGTATTCATGCAAAAGAATACTTCTCTATAATTGGAAAAAAAGCTGCAATAGATATACCTAAAAATGTTCAATTAAAACCAGAACATATAGGATGAAAAAAATAATTTTTATAACAGGAACTAGAGCTGATTTTGGAAAGTTAAAGTCTTTAATAGACATAAGTATTAAATCAAAAATTTTTAAGGTATATATTTTTTGTACTGGGATGCATCTTCAAAAAAAGTATGGACAAACAGTTGATGAAATCAAGAAAAATGGATATGAAAACATTTTTGAATTCATTAATTATAGTAGCGAAACAACAATGGATCAAACCCTCGCAAAAACGGTATTAGGGTTATCTGATTTTATAAAAAATACCCATCCAGACTTAATCGTTGTTCATGGAGATCGCTTGGAAGCTTTAGCAGGAGCAATAGTAGGATCCTTTAATAACATTTTAGTTTCTCACATTGAAGGTGGAGAAGTTTCAGGCACAATCGATGATTCTATAAGGCATGCAGTTACAAAATTAAGTCACATCCACTTTGTTTCAAACGAAGAAGCAAAAAACAGAGTCATTCAATTAGGAGAAAAAAGGGAATCAATAAAAGTCATAGGCTCTCCAGATATTGATATTTTAAAATCAAAAAAACTCAAGACATTAAAAGTAGTTCAAAAGCACTATGAAATTTATTTTGATAAAAATTATGCAATAGCAATCTTCCATCCAGTAACTACTCAAATAGGTGATCTTAGGGTTCAAATAAAAATTTTTGTTGACAGTTTGATCGAAAGCAAGGAAAATTATATAGTTATTTTACCTAATAATGATCTAGGTTCTTCTATTATTTTTGAAGAGTATAAGCGAATTAAAACACATAAAAAATTCAAGGTATTTCCTTCTATACGTTTCGAGTTTTTTATTGTACTCTTAAAAAACTCGAAATTTATAATAGGCAATTCTTCTAGTGGTATTATTGAAGCTCCAGTTTTTGGGGTTCCAACAATTAATTTGGGATCACGACAAAATAATAGAACTCAAAACCCAAAAATCATACACTTAAAAGTACTAAACACAAAAGAAATTCTCCGGAAAATTAAACAAGCTTTAAACTTATCGTTAACAGCCATAGATTTATTTGGTAAAGGAAATAGTGATAAGAATTTTTTAATAGAGATCAATGAAAAGAAATTTTGGAATATAAATAAGCAAAAAGAATTTCAAGAAAGTAATAAGAATGAATGAAATTAGATTGATAGGTCGCTTAGATATAAAAAACGATCACGTTATTAAAGGAATCCAGTTTGAAGGTTTGAGAAAAATAGGGTCACCTCTTGAAATATCAACAAAATATTATCAAGATGGTATTGACGAATTAATTTTCATAGATACAGTTGCATCTTTGTACGGGAGGAACAATTTGTTTAATATAATTGAAAAATCCTGTGAAGAAATATTTATACCTATTACAATTGGAGGAGGAATCCGTTGCTTGGAAGATATCAAAATGGCATTAAATTCAGGAGCTGATAAGGTTGCTATTAATTCTGCTGCAATTAGAAACGAGTCTTTGATCACTGAAGCATCGAAAGCATATGGATCACAAGCCATTGTAGGTTCTATAGAAGCAAAACAGAAAGGAAACACTTGGGAGGTTTATATTGATAACGGAAGAGAACCTACCGATATAAACGTTATAGATTGGGCAAAACGTCTTGAAAATCTTGGCGCAGGGGAAATATTAATTACATCTATAGATAATGATGGAACAAAACAAGGTTTTGATATTGAATTAATGAAAATGATTAATAAAGAAATTTCTATACCTGTAATATGTAGTGGGGGTTGTGGAAGTATAAAACATATAGATAATCTTATAGATGAATGTGGAAGAGTTGATGCAATTTCAATAGGCTCAATGTTTCACTATGAAATAAAGGCTATCGAATCTGTTAAACACCATTTAAAAAAACCTTTAAAAAGCAGTAAGTTATGAGCGTAGCAATTATAAACTATGGTCTTGGAAATATAAAGAGTATTTCAAATGCTTTAAAAGTTAATGGAATCCCTTATTTCTTAACAAATAAAGCAACCGAAATACTAAGGGCTAAAATAGTTATTTTGCCAGGAGTAGGTTCTTTTCCAGAGGGAATGAGGTTATTAAAAGAACAAAATCTAATTGAACCAATAAAACAGTTTTCACAATCAAATAAACCAATGATTGGAATTTGTCTAGGAATGCAGTTATTTTTTGAGTCAAGTTCTGAATTTGAAAACTGTAAAGGTTTAGGATTAATAAAAGGAAAAGTAACTAAATTACTTAAAGATGACACTAATTTTCATCAGAAAGTACCAAATATTGGATGGAGACAAACATTTAAAAAACATGATCAAAACTCTATTTTAGAAGGATTGGCTTTTGAGGAAAGTTTTTACTTCACACACAGTTATTATTGCCAGCCTAATAATGATCAAGATATTTTGATGGAATCAAAGTTCGGACACAAGAGCTTTTGTGCTGCAGTTATTAGTAATAACATTTATGGCTTTCAATTTCATCCAGAAAAAAGTTCAACACAAGGCTTAAAAATTATTAATAATATAAAAGTTTTATTATGACAGCAAAAACATTATTTGGACTTCCAAGTGAAGTAAAGCATTGTTCTAACTGCGTTATTTCAAATCAGCGACCAAGCTCAACAATTGAATTCAAGAATAAAAGTTCTGACAAAAAAAAAGTTATAGAGTTTTCTGAAGAAAATATTTGTTCAGCTTGTTTATATAATAAAATTAAAGAACAATCGATAGATTGGGACATGAGAGATAAAAAGTTAATGGAGCTATGCGATAGGCATAGAAAATCAAATGGTGATTACGACGTAATTGTACCTGGAAGCGGAGGAAAAGACAGTGCTTACACTTCACATATCCTAAAATACAAATATGGAATGAATCCGTTAACTGTAACATGGGCACCCCATCTTTACACAAATATAGGATGGGAAAACTTCACAAATTGGATGCATGAAGGAGGTTTAGATAATTTATTGTACACCCCTAACGGGAAACTTCATAGGTTACTAACAAAATTAGCATTTAAGAACCTTTTGCATCCTTTTCAGCCCTTTATTGTTGGTCAAAGAATTATTGGACCAAGCATAGCTAAAAAATACGGGGTAGACCTTGTTATGTATGGAGAAAACCAAGCTGAATATGGCAATAAAATCGACGAAAATAAAGACCCAAAAATGGATAATAATTTCTTTTCATCAGATGATATCGATAATATTACTTTAGGAGGGGAAAAAATAAAAGACATTATTGAAAAATATGATTTTAATCTAGGAGACTTTAAGCCTTATATTCCTTTAACTAGCAAAGAAATAGAAGAAAGTAATATTGAAGTGCACTATCTAGGATATTATTTAAAATGGGACCCACAAGAATGTTTTTATTACGCAGTTCAAAATACTGGATTTAAACCTAATACTGAAAGAACTCAGGGCAGTTACTCTAAGTATAGTAGTATAGATGATAAAATAGACCCATTTCATTATTTCACTACATATATTAAGTTCGGGATTGGAAGAGCAACCTATGACGCAGCTCAAGAAATTAGGAATGATAAAATTACTAGAGAGGAAGGTATTCAATTAGTGAAAAAATATGACTCTGAATTTCCAGACAAATATTTCAAAGAATTTTTGGAATACATAGATATATCGGAAGAGGAATTCTGGGAAATAATTGACAAAAACAGATCCCCACATTTATGGGAGAAGATCGATAACATCTGGAAACTAAAGAAAATTATATTTTAAATGAATTGTAAAGTTATTCATATCGCAAGTTTTAAAGGTAACTTAGGAGATAATGCGAATCATTTAGGTTTTAGAGAAAAATTAAAAGAGAACTTTAAACACATAAATTTTTCTTTTACAGAGTTTGAAATAAGATCTACTTTTCGAAAAGAAAGAGCTTTTGATGAAGATTTTGTAGACTTATTAAATCAACATGATTTAGCTGTATTTGGAGGAGGTAATTTTTTTGAGTTATGGGTAGATAAATCAAGCAACAATACCTCTGTAGACATACCTATTAAGTATATGCAAAAAATAAAAACTCCTTTTTTGTTTTTTGCATTAGGAATGGACATTAGCATGGGATATACTCCGTTAGGAGTTTCTAAATTTATAAAATGGTTAGATTATGTAAATTCTCAAAATAATTTCTTACTCTCTCTTCGAAATGACGGGTCATATTCTACTGCTCATAAAATATTGCCTTCAAAATATGCTAATAAATTTACTCGGATTCCAGATGGAGGGTTCTTTGTAAATAAATTAGTTTTATCAACTCAAAGGAAATCTAAGAAAATTGGAATTAATTTAGCTGGCGATATGCTAGATATTCGTTTTAATAAAAATAGAGGATCTATAACATATTCTAAATTTTTAACTGAATTTTCATTTTTTATTAATAGTATTTTAGATTCAGACCATGAAATTGAAATTATTTTTTTCCCACATATTTTTAAGGATTTTATGGTAATAAATGATTTATTTTCTTCAATTAATGAAAAACATGCAAGAGAAAGAGTGCAAGTTAGTAATTATGGGTATGGTAATAATTTTACTTTGGAGACCCTAAAAATATACCGGCAATGTGAAGTTATTATCGGGAATAGATTTCATTCTAATGTATGTGGGATAGCTCTAAACGTTCCTACAATTGGAATTTTAAACTATAATCAAATAGAATATCTTTATAATGAGCTTAAATTATCAAACTATTTAATAGATGTAAGAAAACAGTATTTTTCAAAAAACTTGATCGCAATGGTTAAGAAAGTTTTAATTGAAAAAAAATCTATTCAAGAAAAACAAGCTGAAATCATTAAAAGTTTGAATGAAGAAATGGATGATTTTATGCAAAATATTTTGAATCAATTCTTTGAGAAAAATAATATATTCAAAAATGAAATTTAATTTTTTAAAAAAACTAGTAGCTTTAAGAACAATCTTCGATTCAGAAGATAAGATAAGCTTTATAAAAATTTCATTTTTATTAGTAATAAGCGTTTTTCTTGAAATAATTGCTCTTTCCTTTATTGCGCCGATACTTTCATTACTTCAAGGGTTGGAATCTAAAGTTCCAATTCTTGATTCATTTATAAATTTAAATGAATTGAGCTTAGTTAACCTATTATTCTACTCTACTTCAATTATAATAATAAAAAATATAATTCAATTTTATTCAAATCACTATCAAAACACAATAGGCTTTTTTCATCAAAGAAAATTATCAAATAAGGTTCTAAATCACTATCTAAATAATTCCTTTGTGAAGAATTCCCAAAACAACTCTTCGGATGTAATTAATAATATCATTAAGGTTGTTAATACAGTTTGCCAGTATATGATTTTACCTCTTTTTTATTTGATAAGTGAAATAACATTAATAGCATCAATTTTTTCATACTTGATTTATTTTGATTTTTATACATCAATTCTAATTGGTTTATTTTTTGGGATATCTTTAACTATTTACAATTTAATTGTTGGAAAAAAAATAGCATTATTAGGTAAAATTGTAATGGTAAACGATTCTTTAAAGATAAAGTATATAACAGAAAGCATTATGTCTTTTGTGTCAATTAAATTAGGCAAAAAGCAAGAATATTTTTTAAATAAATTTAATAAGCCAAACGAATTTGTTTCGAAATCTTTGTCACTTCAATTTTCTTTACGTCAGTTACCAAAATATTATTTTGAAATTCTGTTATATCTTTTTTTATTGTTATTAGTCTTAGTTTCTCCCGAAAAAGGCGATAGTTTTTTAACTAAATTAGGTGTTTTTGTAGCAGCAATGATTAAAATTTTACCATCATTAAATAGAGTAACTGGATCAATTCAGTCAATGAAATTTAGCGAGAGTGCTTTAAATCAATTAATAAGTTTTAATTTGTATGAAAACAGAGTTGTTAGTAAAAAACAAATCCTTTTTAAAGAAGGTATTTACTTCGAAAATGTTTCTTTTTCATACCCAGAAAAGTCCAATGTCATAAATAATTTTTCATTCTCATTTCAGAAGAACAAAATATTTGGTATAATTGGGGATAGCGGAAGAGGTAAAACAACACTTCTTAACTTACTTTTAGGAAATCTTTTTGCTCAATCAGGTTCTGTAAAAATAGATGAAGAGTCTTTAAATGAAAGAACCGCTTCTGAATGGCAAAATAAAATTGGCTACTTACCTCAAAAAATTTTTTTACTTGATGATACAATTATAAGAAACATTGCGTTTGGAGTGGAAGATATAAATATTGATAAAAAAAGAATTAACGAAGTTTTAAAATTATCACAATTAGAAACCCTTAGTAACACATTGAATATTGATGTAGATTTATTGGGCGAAAATGGGAATAAACTTTCTGGAGGACAAATTCAACGAATTGGGCTTGCTCGTTCTCTTTACAACAATCCCAGTGTTCTTTTTTTTGATGAATTTACAAGTGCTTTAGATGATAAAGTTGAAAAAGAAATATTGCACGACATAAATAAATTGAAACAAAATAAAACAATCTTTATAATATCTCATAAAAAATCAATTATTGAATTTTGTGATGAAATTATAAACCTTAATACAGATACTTTATAATGAATATATGTTTTTATTTATATGGATCAGATCACCTACTCTGTGATGCTTTAGTTCAGTCTAAGGTATTTCAAGAAGAATTTAATAACCCAAACGTTCATTATATAGCAGATAACCGAACTCATAAAGAGGCTTATGATCAGAGGATGTATGATATATTGTATTTGTCTGATATAAATAAAAATGAGTTTTCGAAGTTCCCTTCTTCCAATAATTTATTTATATCAATGAAGAGATATACTCTAATAGACAAGCCTGCAGAACAACAAGAAAACATATTTAATTCTTATCAAAAAGCTATCAAAAACTACTTGGTTAGTAAAAAAATCGATGTTTTAATATTTCCTCAACAAATACAATCAATGGAAGCTACTCTAGTATTGGATATAGCAAAGAAATTAAATATAATGTCTGCTTCACCACACGGTACTAGATTAAAACACAGGGCTTATTTCAATGATTCAGAACAATCAACACTACCAATTTATAAAAACAAAATTTCGCCTGAAAACAATATAAATGCTAAGAACTTATTAAAGCATTTTTATGAATATAAAAAACTACCTTATCCTTTTTCTCAAATAAAAAAATTTCCAAGGAAAAATTTATTTTCAAGACTTTTGGGAAGATTTAGGCGAGTTTTTAAGTACAAAGAAAATTTCGAGTTACAAGATCTTTATTTTTCGATTTTAATTAATGCCCCATTTTTCCAAAATATCTCTAGAAAAATAAAACGATTAAGGCTAAAATCTTTTTTTGATATAAATAATTTAGAAGATCTCCCTGAAAAATTCATATACTTTCCTCTTCAATTATATCCTGAAGCTTCTATTCATATTCCTAGTCCATTTTTCAAACATCAAGAACGTGTAGTAGACTTAATTAGGATAAATATGCCAAGCGATTATAAGCTGATCATTAAAGAGCATCCAATAATGGCCGGTAGAAGAGAAACCTCATTTTATAAAAACATGAAATATAAAAGTGGAGTTAGACTAATCAACACAAATGTTGATTCTAATGAAATCATAAAAAAATCATCATTAGTGATCAGTGTTAGCGGTACAGCCGTTCTAGAAGCATTTTTATTTAAAAAACCATCTTTTTCTTTTGGTGAAACAACTTTTTCTGAGTTCATAAACTTTTCAACTGTTGATTTAAATGATATGAAGGGAACTATATTGAAGTATTTACAGCGAGAAATTGATAATGGGGAAATTATAAATTTTATTGAGTTATTGTATCAGAACACCTTTAATTTCAATAATTATAGCATTGAGTATGATCCTGAATTTTCGGTTTCTGAAAAAAACATATCAAACTATTTAAAAGCCCTATTTAGTTTTTTAGAAAACAAATATGATTTTAAGCATAAAAATTAACTTTTAATTAATGTATTATAAAATGGGTGTAAAATTAAAATCATTTAAAAGTTCAATAAAACAAAACCGCACATTATTTAATCTTTTATTTCCAATATATGCTTTAATTCGATACCCTCATTTTTTATTATCAGGGATCGTTTTAAAGATCATTAACAAGCCAATTACTTCTGGAGATTTAAAATTAATTTTTCCAAAAAAAAACACCTCTTTCTTATTTGTTGGGTCTCTATTTTTTGGTTTATGTGAGGAAGATGAAAAACTTTCTTTAGACAAATACTTAAACTCAGATGCTGTTGTTTTGGAACTTGGTGGTTGTTTAGGGGTAATATCTTGTTATATTAATGACAAATTAACAAACAAAGAAAATCACATAGTTTTGGAAGCAAATCCAAACTTGATTCCCTATTTAGAGAAAAACAGAGAATTGAATAATCACTTTTTTAAAGTAAAAAACAAAGTAATTTCTGAGTTTGACTTTATAGATTTTTTTGTTGCCAAATCAATACACTCTTCAAGTCTAATAAGTGAAACTCATGAGAAACATATAATTGAGGGAATTTCCATAATGAATCTTCAAAAAGAAACAGCCTTTATTTTCAACACTTTAGTTATGGATATCGAAGGAGGAGAACTAGAACTCATTTTAAAGACTAATTTTAAAGAATTATCAATTGTGACGATAATTTTTGAGCTGCACGATTTCAATTCAATGCTTAATCCTTCTGAGGTGAAAAAAATAAATGAAAAACTTAAAAATGACGGTTTTGTTTTTCGTGAAAAAATAGGGACAACAGTTATATACTTAAAAAAATAAACTAGGATTAGTATTTATAAATTATGACTTTAAAATTCATTTTTAGACTAGACGACATTCATCCTAGAATGAATCGTAATAATTTTGATCGTATGATTAATTTATTGTCTAAATATCCTATTCAAGGAATTTTAGGGGTTATCCCAGATAATAAGGATGAAAAATTAATGATTCAAAATGAGAATTTAAATTTTTGGAAACAAATAAAGAAATTAGAAGATGCGGGCTATTGGATAGCGCAGCATGGATATCAACATATTTACGATTCAAATGACGGAGGTAAATTAAATTTAAACAATCAATCAGAATTTTCAGGCCACTCCTACCGCGTTCAGAAAAAAAAGATGGAAAAAGGTAAAGCAATTTTAGAAAATAAAGGCTTGAAGCCAAAATTATTTATGGCTCCATCTCATTCGTTTGATAACACAACAATTAAAGTAGTAAAGAAATTAGGATATGCTATTACGGACGGTTTTGGTCTTTTCCCCAAAAGAAGAGATGGTGTACTTTTCATTCCACAACTATTTGCATCCCCAAAAAGTATAGGATTTGGTTTGTATACTATTTGTCTTCACACGGACCAGATGAAAGAAAAGGATTTTAATAGATTAGAGAGTCACCTGGAAGCGTATAATTCAAAATATATTTCTCCCTATCAAATTGAAGCACATCAGATTAAAGAAAATCAATATTTATTATATTATTTTGATACTTTTTTAGGTGTTCTTTTGAAACTTATATCTAAATTAAAAAGGAACAAAATAAAATGGTGAATTACTTATTTTCTCTTTTTCAGGACCCTAATAAAGGTTTTGATCCAGTGCCTTATAATTATGCAGTTAATTATTTTGAGGAGGCATACAATGGTAAACGATTTAATGAAAAAATAATTAAAAAACTAAATCAATTTATTAAATTAAAAAATAAGGACGTTCTTGATCTTGGTGCTGGCCCGGGGCAATACACCAAATATTTTGTTGAACAAGGAGCAAATACACATTATCACGACATATCTAAAAATTACATAACACTTTTTAAAGATACTTTTCCAGAACTTGAGTTTACTTACTCATTAGGTTACTTAGAACATTTTGAAGGTTCATATGATTTAATTTTCAATAATGTTTGCTTTAATTATGGGATGAATGATAAAAAATTAGTCAGTAAAATTGCAAAAGGGCTAAATTCTAATGGGATTTATTTTGGAATTCTGCCAAACGAAAACATGTATAGGCAAAAACTTAAAAACAAGTTATTTTTGTTAATTCAATTTTACATTAATGATTTTTTTAGAATTAAAATAGGTCATCCGTATACAAGTAAAAGAAAAATTAAGAATTTATTTCTAAAATCACATTATGAAATATTAGCATTAGAAGATTTTGATAATCATACTTTAGTTGTTTTAAAAAATAAAAAAACATGAAAATTCTAATCACAGGAGCTGCCGGATTTATTGGAGCCAATCTTTGCGAGTATATGCTTGAAAAAGGATATTCAGTTGTTGGTTTAGACAATTTTGCAACCGGTCATGCTCATAATTTAAAGGCATTTAAGAAGCGCGCTAACTTCTCTTTTATAGAAGGAGATATCCGAAATTTAAAAACTTGTTTGGAAGCAACTAAAAATGTAGACTATGTATTACATCAAGCAGCATTAGGTTCAGTTCCTAGATCTATACTAGATCCAATAACCACGAATGAAGTAAACGTAAATGGGTTCTTGAATATGCTGGAAGCCAGCAAACAAAATAACATTAAACGTTTTGTTTATGCAGCTTCATCTTCTACTTATGGCGATTCTAAAGCGTTACCTAAGATTGAAAAGAACATCGGCAAGCCCTTATCACCCTATGCGATTACTAAGTATGTAAACGAACTTTATGCGGATATTTATAGCTCAGCTTATGGACTACAAACTATTGGCCTTCGATATTTCAATGTTTTTGGAAGAAGACAAGATCCAAATGGAGCATATGCTGCTGTAATTCCCAAATTTGTAGGCCAGTTCTTAAAGGGAGAATCTCCTCAAATTAATGGAGATGGTTCCTTTTCACGAGATTTCACCTACATAGACAATGTAATTCAAATGAACCATTTGGCAATAGAAACCAAAAATGCTAGGGCAATTAATCAGGTTTATAACACAGCAGTTGGGGATCGAATTACAATTTTGGAAATGACAAAATTAATTCGTCAAGGACTTTCAAAATTTGATCCTTCTTTAGCTAAAATAGACATTAAATTTGGCCCTGATCGTAACGGTGATATCCCCCATTCACAGGCAAGCATTAAGAAAGCAAAAAATTTATTGAATTACAATCCGAGTCACAACTTCGAAAAAGGCTTGAAAGAATCTTTAACTTGGTATTATAACAATTTAAAATAATGAATAACCCTAAAATCGCAATAATCGGACTAGGCTATGTTGGTTTACCACTTGCTGCAGCTTTTGCATCTAAATACGAGGTGGTTGGTTTCGATATCAATACTAAAAGAATAGCAGAACTCAATAGTGGTCTTGACGCTACAAACGAGTTGACAACAGAACAGCTAAACAAAGTAGTTGGAACCTCGCTGAAGTTTACTACTATTTTAGAAGATATTTCTAACTGCACTACTTTTATAGTAACCGTTCCAACACCTGTAACCTCGAGCAAAAATCCTGACCTAACTCCAATTGTCAAAGCAACCGAATCGCTGTCTACGGCCCTTAAAAAAGGTGACACGGTAGTATATGAGTCAACCGTATACCCTGGAGTAACAGAAGAAGTGTGCGTTCCAATTCTTGAAGAAAAAACAGGATTAAAATTCAACACTGACTTTTTTGTAGGCTATAGTCCAGAACGAATTAATCCAGGAGATAAAAAACATACCATTACTAAGATTACTAAGGTAGTTTCGGGTTCAACTCCTCAAACACTAAAAAAACTTTCAGCACTATACGGATCAATTATCGAAGCTGGAATATACGAGGCACCAACCATCAAAACAGCCGAAGCTGCCAAGGTTATTGAAAACACACAAAGAGACATCAACATTGCCTTTGTGAACGAGTTGTCTATTATATTCAGTAAAATGGGGATCGTCACCAACGAAGTGCTTAAAGCAGCGGGTACAAAATGGAATTTCTTAAACTTTTTCCCGGGACTTGTAGGTGGTCATTGCATAGGCGTAGATCCATATTACTTGGCGTACAAATCTGAACAACTAGGGTATACCCCTGAAATGATTTTAGCAGGCCGAAAAATTAATGATGCTATGCCGGCTTTTATTGTCAGTCAGATTGTAAAGCAGCTCTTAAAGCAAAATAAGAACAGTAAGAATGCTAAAGCTCTAATTTTGGGTGCTACGTTTAAAGAAAATTGTCCTGATCTTAGAAACTCCAAAGTAGTTAATGTGTATAAAGAGCTTAATGAATTTGGCTTTCAAGTTGATGTTTTTGATCCAGAGGCAGAAGCTGAGGTTTTTATAAAAGAATATGGCTTCGAAAAAACAGAAGCACTCTCAATTAATCAATACGATGTAGTTATTTTGGCAGTTTCACACAATAGTTTCAAGGCAATTAACCCAAAAGATTTAATTGTAAAAGGAGGGGTTGTGTTTGACGTAAAAGGATTTTATGAAGACCCTGATTTCTTATACCTTTAATTTATTGTTTTGAGAACACTCATTCACATCATTCCGACACTTCAAAATGGAGGGGCAGAAACTGTCCTTTCTAGGCTTGTTGAAGAGTTTTCCATGAGCGAAGTCAAGCAATATGTAATTACACTTCAAGGAGCACCTAATGACTTTCATTACTCCGAAATAAGTAAGTACGCTAAGGTCTTGGATTGGAAGGCATATCCCAATGCAGTAGATCAAACTATTCTTAAAAACTCAGACGCATCTATATTAGCATGGATGTATTCTGCTATCCTTTTTTCTCACAAACTTAAGTATCGTCTCAAAACTCAAAATTCAATTACTTGGAACATCCGACATTCTAGTTTTAGATGGAATCAGCTATATCAAAAGGCAGCTTTATTTGGATTTGCTGTTTGGTCTCATTTAAAAGACCCTAAGATTATTTATTGCTCGTACCGTTCTAAGGAAGTTCACGAAAAGTATTTTTTCTCAAAGAAAAACAGAACGGTTATTCAAAATCGATTGGCCAAAAAAATGATGCCGCTGTTATCGGAATTTATGTTAGTAAAGAAACCTTTCTTACTTTATGTAGGCAGGTACGACCCTGTAAAAGGACCTGATAGATTAATTAAAATAGCCCAAGAATTTCTTAAAAATAAGAAAAGCTACAGCTTGACAATCGCAGGAAGTGGATGGGAAAATGCGATGATCCCTCAAGACCTTAAGGGCAAAGTTTTACTGGCTGGAAACGTGAGTAATATAAGTGAACTATACCAGCAAGCCGTTGTTTTACTCTTCACCTCTTATACAGAAGGGTATCCCAATGTATTGGTTGAAGCTTCAGCTTCCGGAACTCCCATCATAGGCTTTGAAGCCGGAGATTCAAAACTAATTTTAGACGCTTACGATCTAGGGTACAGTGTAGATACCCAAGCTGAATTTATCAATAGCTTAGATAAATTAACTAACGAGTTGCCTTCGAAAGATCAAAAAATACGAGCAGCTCAAAAGCAAATAAAGCAATTAGATTTTTCGATTACTGTAAATGAGTATAAAGAGTTTATTGGGCTCTAAGATTTACTATCTTTACTAAGTGAAAAAGTTAATCCGAATCACTACAGTTCCCTTATCTCTAGAAAAACTACTAGAGAATCAGCCCCGCTTTTTTAGCAAGTACTTCGATGTTACCTTAGTTTCCTCAGATAAAGAAAAGTTAGAGGAAATTGCAAACGAACAAGGGGTAAAATATTTCCCATTAGAAATAACCCGTAAAATAACTCCATTACAAGACTTTAGATGTTTAATTCAATTGGTTAGTTTTTTGCGTCAAGAGAACCCTTATTTTGTTCATAGCCACACCCCTAAAGCGGGAATTATAGGAATGCTCGCAGCCTATATAGCACGAGTTCCTGTGCGCATGCATACGGTTGCAGGATTACCTTTAATGGAAGCGACCGGTTTTAAAAGAATACTCCTGAACCTAGTCGAGCGCATAACTTATTTTTGCGCAACTAATGTTTACACAAATTCAAAAGGGCTTGAAAATTTTATAAGCGAAAATAACTTTTGTGATAAATCAAAACTAAAAACACTTGGCTCGGGATCATCCAATGGAATTGACACTGCTTACTTCAATCCAGAAGAGGTTACTGAAACCCAGAAAGCGAACCTCAAGAAAGAACTGAATATTGAAACTACAAACTTTGTTTTCTCTTTTGTAGGACGCTTGGTAGGTGATAAGGGAATCAACGAATTGATTCAAGCTTTTGGTGCGGTTTCAAAAAAACACCCTTCCGCAAAGCTCATATTAGTTGGACATACCGAACCAGAATTAGACCCCCTACTTCCAGAAACTTTACACAGTATAGAATTCGATGAGAACATAATCGAGGTAGGTTTTCAAAAAGATATCCGACCCTATCTAGCACTAACTAATGTTTTTACTTTTCCGAGTTATCGAGAAGGGTTTCCAAATGTAGTGCTCCAGGCAAATGCAATGGGAATTCCATGTATAGTCTCGGATATTAATGGGTGTAATGAAATAATAAAAGAAGGTGAAAACGGCATAATTATTCCCACTAAAAACAGTGAAATTTTGCAACAAAAAATGAAATTATTACTTGAAAAAAGTAACCTTTTTAAGGCATCTAAGGCGGAGATTCGTAAAGGAATAAGCGCTAAATTTGAAAGAGAAGTTTTGTGGAATTTATTGTTAGAAGAATATAAAACATTTGAAAATAATGTATAGGAGTTTCATAAAGCCAGGATTCGATTTTTGTTTTGCATTTTTAATTCTGTGCATTACATTACCCCTGCTCTTTATTCTGGGTATCCTTTTATTTCTACAAAACAGTGGGACTCCACTTTTTAGTCAAGTCCGACCGGGTTTGAAAGAAAAACTATTTACCATTTATAAACTCAAAACCATGCAAGACACCCGAGATGATCAAGGTGTTTTATTACCCGATAATCAACGCGTAACTCCTTTGGGTAGAATCATCAGAAAATTATCTTTAGACGAACTTCCACAATTCTGGAATGTGCTAAAGGGAGACATGAGCTTTGTTGGGCCACGACCTTTATTGCCAGAATACTTACCTTTATATAATAAAGATCAAAAAAAACGACATAACCTCAAGCCCGGAATAACAGGTTGGGCTCAGGTAAAAGGAAGAAACACAATAAGTTGGCAGCAAAAATTTGAGTATGACCTTTGGTATATAGAAAATCAAAGCTTTATCTTAGATTTGAAAATACTGCTGTTTACTGTGGGTAAAATATTCAAGACTCAAGAAGTTAATGCTTCGGGTCTAAACACAATGGAGCGATTCAATGGAAACAACTAAATACATTCTTATTGGTGGAGGGGGTCATGCCCGAGTAATCTCTAGTATTGTTGAAGCACAAAAGTCAGCAACTGTTGTTGGTCTTTTTGATTCCAATTCAGAAGTTAAATCACTAGATGAGATTGAAAATTTTGGAACGTATACTGCTGATTCATTTCCAAATTCGCGCGCAATTATAGCCATAGGGAACAATCAGATTCGCGAAAAATTAGCTTATCAAATAACACATAATTTTGGTGTTTTAGTTCACCCGACCGCGAGTATAGATCGCATAAGTTCAATTGATGATGGGACGGTTGTAATGCACCATGCCGTAATCCAAAGAGGAACAACGGTTGGGAAACATGTTATAGTTAATACTTCTAGCAGCATTGACCACGATTGTAAATTGGAAGATTTTGTGCACATAGCACCTAACGTAACCCTTTGCGGAGGAGTTCATGTAGGCAAAGGAACCCTAATTGGAGTCGGTTCTGTCGTTTTGCCTCAAGTAAAAATTGGAGCCAACGTAACTGTAGGAGCAGGAACAGTAGTTACTAAAAACATACCAGACGGTTCAACGGTTATTGGTAATCCAGGAAAAATAATCGATTCAGATGGGGCAATCTAAAATATGGCTTTCCTCTCCCCATATGGGGACTGAGGAACTTAAAAATGTTCAAGAAGCTTTTGTAACTAATTGGGTTGCTCCAGCTGGCCCTTTTATTAATCAATTCGAAAAAAACCTTTCAGATTATACCAAAGCAAAATATACGGCGGTAGTTCAATCTGGAACAGCAGCAATACATCTAGCACTTCGACTACTAGATGTTGCAAAAGATGATGTTGTATTGTGCCAGTCGTTTACTTTCATTGGATCTTCGAATCCAATTGTATATCAACAAGCTCAACCGGTCTTTATAGACTCAGAAAGTGAAACTTGGAACATGTGTCCGGAAGCCCTTGAAATGGCAATAGAACACTTCTTAAAACTTGATAAAAAACCGAAAGCCATCATCGTTGTTCATCTCTATGGGATGCCCGCCAAGATGAAAGAAATAATTGCAATTTCTAAACGGTACGATATTCCTATAATTGAAGATGCTGCAGAAGCATTAGGGTCAACAATTGATGGGTATTCTTGTAGTTCCTTTGGAACTTTCGGAATTTTAAGTTTCAACGGGAATAAAATAATAACAACTTCGGGGGGAGGTGCCCTCCAATCTAATGATGAACCTACAATTGCTAAGGCGCGATTTTTAGCCACACAAGCCAAAGATAACGCTCCGCATTACCAGCATTCGACAATAGGATATAATTACAGAATGTCGAACATCGCGGCAGCCATTGGAGTAGGTCAACTTGAAGTTTTAGATCAACGGGTACAGGCTCGTCGTGCCAATCATGCTTTTTATGAGGACATTTTTAAAGAAGTAGAAGGGGTTAGTTTTCTTAAAGAGCCAAATGGGTTTTTCTCCAATCGATGGCTAACATGCGTTGTCTTTGATCAAGATAAAAACCATAAATTAAATCCAGATAAATTTAGACTCCATCTGGAACAGGATAATATTGAAAGTCGCCCTTTGTGGAAGCCGATGCATTTACAACCTATATATAAAAATGAACTTTATTTTGGAGGTCAAGTTGCAGAACAGCTTTTTGAAAAGGGATTATGCTTACCTTCGGGTAGTAATTTAACGAAGCAAGAGAAAGATAGAATTCAAAGCTCAATTTTTAGCTTTCTAGACCAATAATCACAAACACTTTATGTTCGATAGGATTTTCAAATACCATTACTCAAAAAAATACGCCTATGTATTGGATGGGATTTGCCTTTTTCTTGCCATTGAGGTTTTATTGTATCTAAACGGATCTAATTTGGTTATCCGTTCACTTTCCGACAAAATTATTTTCGTAGCACTAGCATTGACTTGCTTAACCCTATTAAGAGGATACCGAATGCTACTTCGTTTCACTACCTTTATTGATGTCGGTAAAATCACTATGGGTCTGGCATTGACGCTTGCTATTTATGCTTTTTATGTTAAAGCAAACACACGAGCACACTACAACTATCTACTACTTTTATTTTATTTCAGCCTTTCTTTTTTATCCTTATATCGATTCATTATAAAACTTCTGTACGTGCGAGTTTCCAAAGAACAAAAACTTACTGCTACTATTTTATTTGGAGCTGGGATCAACGGATTAATGGCAAAGAGATCACTAGATGACAGTAATTCTGTCAATGTTATAGCCTTTGTAGACGATGATAAAACTAAAGTAGGAAGAAGCATTGAAGGAATATCTGTATTTGCTTTAGACGAAAAGCTTAAAAAAATTGTGGAGCAACGCAATATTGATCAAGTCATCATCACCACAGATAAAATTTCTCAGAAGAGAAAAAATCAAGTTTTCGATTTTTTTAAATTACAAGGAGTTAAAATTTTTACAGTCCCTGCGATTGATCAATGGGCAAATAGTCAAGGAATTGTCGGTAATCTGAAACCCATTATTATCGAAGACTTGTTAAAACGCGACGCAATAGATATTGACCTTCAAAAAAACGTGCAGCAATATCAGGACAAAACCATTTTAGTTACAGGAGCTGCGGGTTCAATTGGAAGTGAGATTGTTCGTCAGTTATTAAAATTTAAGCCCTACAAAATCATTCTACTTGATCAAGCCGAAACGCCATTGTTTGATTTAAAAAATGAACTACTAAATAAGAAGCAGTCAACACAGTTCGAGTTTTTATTACGCTCTGTATCCAACCGATCTTCAATTGAACAGATTTTTAAAACATATAAAATAGATGTTGTATTTCATGCTGCAGCCTATAAGCACGTATATATGACGGAGTCTACTCCTTCAGCAGCAGTATTGAATAATATTTTAGGGACTAAAAATGTTGTAGATGCCGCAATAAAAAATAACGTTGCTCATTTTGTAATGGTTTCTACAGATAAGGCTGTGAATCCATCTAATGTTATGGGGGCATCCAAAAGGATAGCTGAAATGTATGTTGCTAATCAAGCAGAATCAACCCAAACCCAACTGATTACTACGCGTTTTGGAAACGTTTTGGGGTCCAACGGGTCTGTTGTTCCTATTTTTAAAGAGCAAATAGCCAAGGGAGGTCCAGTAACCGTTACTCATCCCGAAATCACACGATTTTTTATGACCATAACTGAGGCCTGTCAATTGGTGCTCGAAGCTGGCGCTTCGGGTACTGGCGGAGAAATCTATGTGTTTGACATGGGAGAGCCGGTTAAAATTAAAGAACTGGCTGTAAGTATGATTCGTTTATCTGGTTTGATTGAAAACCAAGATATTAAAATAGAATATTCTGGTCTGCGACCTGGTGAGAAGCTTTATGAAGAATTACTTACTGACAACGAAAGTTTAAAACCTTCGCACAATGAATTGATTTATATTGCTCAAAAGGAAATCTTCGGTCAGGATAAAATTGAACAAATACAGCAATTAATTTCGGAAGCAGAATCTGGAAAATCCAATGAAATTTTGGTGCAACAAATGAAGAATATTGTTCCTGAATTCAAGTCAATGAATTCTTCTTATGAGTCGCTAGACTTAGATTAAGATAGCTAGGGATTCAGTATTTAACCCATTCATTTATTAATGTTGTCTTGAAGATGAAGCATTAAAAAGTCGATATCTAGATAAAATGTGTTGGAGGGTTTGGTAATCAACAATAAAACTGTAAATTTGCAGTCTTAAAATAAATAACATGTACGCAATCGTAGAGATAGCAGGGCAGCAATTTAAAGTTGCAAAAGATCAAAAAGTCTATGTACATCGTTTACAAGGTGAAGAAGGAAGTTCAGTATCTTTCGACAAAGTTTACCTTTTAGACGACGGTACTAAAGTGACTCTTGGCGCCCCAGCTATTACTGGAGCTTCTGTTGAAGCAAAAGTAGTAAAACACCTTAAGGGTGACAAAGTAATCGTTTTCAAGAAAAAACGCAGAAAAGGATACCGTGTCAAAAATGGACACCGTCAATCTTTAACTGAAATTTTAATTCAAAGTATTTCTGCAAAAGGAGGTCCTAAAAAAGCTGCCCCTAAAAAAGAAGCTGCGCCTAAAGCTGCTGCTCCTAAAAAAGCCGCTGCACCTAAAGCTGCTGCTCCTAAAGCCGCTCCCAAAAAAGCTGCTGCTCCAAAAGCAGAAGATTTGAGCGGAAAGACAGTAGCTGAATTAAGAGATTTAGCAAAAGCAAAAGGAATCACAGGTATTACTGCAATGAAAAAAGCAGATTTAATTGCCGCATTGAACGCATAGTTTATCATAAAAAAGAAAATAATATGGCTCACAAGAAAGGAGTAGGTAGTTCGAAGAATGGTAGAGAATCAGAATCGAAACGACTCGGAGTGAAAATCTTCGGTGGACAAGCAGCGAGAGCTGGAAACATTATTATTCGTCAAAGAGGAACAGCTCACCATCCTGGTGAAAATGTATACCTCGGAAAAGATCATACCCTTCACGCAAGAGTAGACGGATTAGTCCATTTTACTAAGAAAAGAGACAATAAATCATATGTATCTATTGTTCCTTTTGAAGCATAAGGACTTTTATAATATTAAAAATCCCGCATTTAGCGGGATTTTTTTTGCATTATACTCACCTCAAATTACTTGAGTGCAGCATAAACATATTGGTTTAATGCTCCAGAATAATCTTCATTAGCAGGCATTTTTTGAGTCATAAAGAGAGCAATCAAATCAAGGCTTGGGTCAATGAAGAAATACGTTCTAAAATACCCACCCCAATTTAGCTGCCCTGTACTTCCTGGACTTGGATCAATTTCCGAATTTCGAATGACTCCAAAACCCAATCCAAAACCTCTAGAAGGCCCCAAAAATTCTTTTAC
>Ga0209601_1000609_pt1 | contig 27990 bp, 20 predicted proteins | sample COGITO_mtgs_1104_4_FD_184796 | JGI IMG/M metagenome (GOLD analysis project Ga0209601, IMG submission 184796) | Pelagic marine microbial communities from North Sea - COGITO_mtgs_110426 (SPAdes) (version 2) | ecosystem: Environmental > Aquatic > Marine > Epipelagic ...
TTGAAGCTAAAAAGGCACAGCCTAAAGGCGAGAAAAAGAAGAGCAAGTTTCAGGCTCGATTAGAAGATATGCAGCGCCAACAGAATTTAAGCAGGTCGCAGCGCAGAAAGTAATTTGGATTTTTCCCAGCAAAAAGCCCCGCTCTTAGCGGGGCTTTTTTGTTTAACACATTTCGATCGTTTGTTTGTCGAAATCTATGACGGTAGGCCCTCCCGTGCACCCGCCAATCTCTTCGAGAGATACGTCTTTCTCATCATTGCTGATGATCCATACGCCGCTTTGGTGCTTGCGAAGCGTTCCGTCTTCAATGACATCATCGGGCGTAGCACCCATCCATAGGATATTACTGTTTTTAGATACTTTGAGGGTAATGTGACCGTCCTTGAGAATGACGACGACTTCATCGCCCATGGTTCTGCCGCTCCATTCCGCAAAGGCCACCTCGTATATGTAGGTTCCGTTTTTAGGAATCTCGCTTTGAGGCTGTTCTACGGTAAACGAAAACGAGAACAATAAGGATAGAAGTAGTTGCATCGTGACAAAATAAAAAAAGCCCCGCAGTTTCCTGCGAGGCTTTTTTTAAAGTTGTTATGATTTAGTCAATGTGTGTAACAACACCATTGATGTAATCGTAATCGCCAGAACCGTCTTGACGCAGTTCCCAAATGATTGTTGCCACGCTGAAATCGGCATCAAAAGGAAGTGTCGGTTTTTCGATATGGAACTGGAAAGGAGTATAACGTGTTCCGTAAATATCACCAGCGGCATAAGCATTACCCAAAGGATTGATATCACCTAAGTTCATTCCCCATGGACCTAACGCAACCATTGAAGTATCGCTAGTGGTAGCATCAGTGCTTTCAAGCCAACCTACAACTGCAGTTGTCGCATGACGGTAAAGTACCTCATCGTGGGTGTAGGTCGTACCTGAAGTAATGAGCGGTACACCTGCAACAACGGCAGCGTCTTGTGCCCAGGTCGTTGGTGTGGTACCAGAACCGGTACTTACTTTTGGAAGTGAGCTCACTTGATTCAAATCAACACCGTTACCATAATCCTTAGCTACAACACCGTTCAATAATAAGTACGACTGTACCATATAGATGTTTTCTGTTTTCGTCTCGAGGACTTTGATGCGCGGGTAGACGGTAAAGCTTGTACCGGTCGTATTGGTCATAACATCTGCTTCGAGGCTAAAAGCAACTTCCGCCATAGTAGCAGCAGCAGCGGCAGTAGCTGGGCTTTGACCTACGTCGGTGTTGTTCACATAAAAGTTAGGTACACCAGAGGTTGGGAAATTGTCGTCAAACTTTGCGGAAGCTTCGTTATCCGCAGAGAACCAGTCACCAACGTGGTTCGCTATAAGCACAACGCTATCACCCAATACTCCGTCGAGCATGGTCATGATTTCCGCACCATTTGGACAGTATTGACACCAAGCTCCAGTTGTTTCAATCACCAAGGGACGAACTACTCCGGTAACCATAAGTGAATCGCCAGGATATGTTGCCGGCGCAGGTTCAGGACCTCCAGTCTCACATGAAGTGAGGAATAATGCGCCGAATACGGCGCTTAACGCGATTAATTTTTTCATAATTCGAAATATATCTTTAGGAAAGTCTAAAATATCGAAAAATCATGAATGAATTACATTGAATATGTAAACGGGTAGATGGTCTGAGTAACCGGAAGTGTAAAATCGGCCTAAAAAGGATCGTTTGGGTTTATAACCGCCCCATTTGGTATCAATTTCTAGCAATATAGATGGCGCTATAACGGTTCCTCCAAAAGGGTTGCTACCTCTGTATAGCGCGAGGTCTATATGTTGCCATCGACCTTGATATTTATAGCTGCCAAGGATGTTTTTTGGGTAGGAAAATTCAGGAGAGATCCATCCGTTTTTTAGGTGATTTTGGAACCAATCTGCGGAGGCTAAGTCGTTGAAATCGCCAAGAATTAATTGGTTTTGATTGGTGTCTTTTTCTAACTGCTTCACTACTGCCTTTAATGCCTGTTCTCGCAACGGAGCACTTTGGACCGCACCTCCGCGTTTGGAAGGCAAGTGCACAATAGCGCACGTTAAGGTAATGCTGTCTTCGTCAGAGGCACTTTTCGTTTGAAGTAATAATGCATCGCGAGACCTGAAATAGGTTGAACTGTAGGCGATAGGATGTGAAGTGACAACTCGCGTTGTGGAAGTATTGATAAGTGCAGCACAATCTATTCCCCGATGGTCAGGACTGTCGTAATGCACCACTTGCCAAGGTCCAAAACCTGCGATGGCTTTGTGTTTAGCGAGATCGATGAGCACACTACGGTTTTCAACTTCCGCGAGGGCGATAATGTCAATACTTTGTCCTACGGTATTAATGCTGGATCGAATGGCACGGGCAGTTTGCCTGATTTTTAAGTAATAGATAGGGGTATTGTATTCGTAACCGCCATTGGGTGTGAAAGCATGATCATTTTTACCTCTATCATGTAAGGTATCAAAGAGATTTTCTACATTATAGAACAATACATGCTGCGCCAGGCATTGGTTCATGGAGAGTCCGCTGTGTAGGCATAGATATAGAATTATTCGCCACATTTTAAGGTAACGGCCGCAATGCCAATTAAAATATACGGTGTTGAAAGGTTGTGTTCGTCAACAATCAGTTGAAATAGAGCAAGGAAGAATCGCCATAGCTTAAAAAGCGGTACTCGTTCGAAAGCGCATGTTGGTAGACCTCTTTCCATTGCGGCCCTATTCCCGCGCTCACTAATAGTAAAAGGGTTGATCCGGGCTGGTGAAAATTAGTGATGATACCTTGGACTGATTTGATTCGATAACCGGGTTTGATCATCAACTGCGTTTTTACGGCTAAGGACTGAATCCCCTGTTCATCCATATGGTTGATGAGGGAGGCATACGCTTCACGAGTAGTTATGTCGGTATTTAATTCGTAAGCTTCGAATTGGCCTAAATCCTCCAAAGGAAGTCCCTGGAGTAGTTTAACGCCCATCCAATGACAGCTTTCTAAAGTGCGCAGACTAGTGGTTCCCACCGCAAACTGTGCGCCTTCATGATCGAGGTAACGTTGCAGCCAATTCCGACTCAAGAGCAGCTCTTCCGAATGCATCTCATGATTTTCTACAGTGCCTTCGTCTAACGGCTTAAACGTACCAGCACCGACGTGAAGTGTGACGTCAAACCAGCGGTGATGTTGCGATTTTAATTGGTCAAAGACTCTAGGAGTGAAGTGTAAACCTGCAGTTGGTGCTGCAACAGACCCATTGCTTGCCGCATAGACAGTTTGGTACCGTTCGATGTCCTCATTTTCTGCATCCCTATTCATGTATGGCGGCAGCGGGATTTTTCCTGCAGCTTCTAGAATGGTACTGAAGGCATCTGCACTGTTCCAGCTAAAATGAATGACAAAGGCGTGACCAACACGCGCCCCTTTTTCTGCGGTGAGCACAAGGTCGTTCCCAAGATCGAGTGTCAACGGGTGGTCCTTCCAGCGTTTGAGATTGCCCACAAGGCATTCGAAATGTACCGATCCTTTGGCATTCATGCTTTCCTCAACACTCATATGGTAGGGTCCTAGGCAAAATACTTCGATGGGTTTCGCCCCTTTGGTCTTTATGAAATGAAGACGTGCTTTTACCACTCTCGTATTGTTGAAAATCAGTTGTGAGTGGTCCGGGAGTACTTCCGAGAGGTCTGAAAACAAACAGTCTTCTATGCTTCCGCCACGGTAGACAAGGAGTTTACTTGCATCGCGATGTTGCAGCGGGTGCGTTGCGATGCGGTCTGCTGGGAGGAGGTATTCGAAATCGGACTTTTGCATGATAAATTCGCTCGATGCAAATGTAGGTATCGCTACCTTTACAATAAGAACGAATTCTCACATGGCTAAAAAGATCATTCTTTCCACGACCAATGATATAAGCACAGACAACCGTGTGCACAAGGTGGCTATGCTTTTGATGCAATTGGGATTCGATGTGCATTGGGTCGGTAGGGCGTTGCCTAATAGTTTGCCGCTTGATAGGCCTTATAGAACCTCAAGAATGCGATTGTTTTTCGCGAAAGGCGGATTGTTCTATGCGGAATTCCACGTCCGGTTATTCCTCTTTCTCCTTAGACACCGTGGCGCCGTATTAGTGTCGAATGATCTCGATACGTTATTGCCCAATTATTTAGCGTCTCGTCTCTACAAGACAGCGCTCGTTTACGACAGTCATGAATATTTTTGCGGCGTTCCCGAAATACAAGAGAGGTGGGTAAAAAAGCTTTGGCTCGCTGTAGAACGCGCTATTTTTCCAAAGCTCAAACATATCTGGACCGTAAATGAAAGCATTGCTGATCTTTATGAAAAGGATTACGGGATTCGCCCGAGTGTCTTTAGAAATATCAGCCCGAAGCCTTCTGCCTTTGCGCCCAAATCAAGGGCTGCCTTAAACCTTCCAGAAAACAGGCGTATTGTCATCAATCAAGGCTCTGGGATGAATGTAGATCGGGGCTTGGAAGAAGCCGTGGAAGCGGTCGCTGGAATGGATGGATGGTTGTTGCTTCTCGTGGGTAGTGGTGATGCCATACCAGGATTGAAAGAAAAGGTGCAGCGTGAGGGCTGGCAGGAAAAGGTGCTGTTTATTGATCGGATGCCCTACGACCAGTTATTGCATTACACGGCAACTGCCGATGTAGGGCTTAGCTTAGATAAGGATTCTAATATTAATTACCGATTTTCTCTTCCCAACAAGCTCTTCGATTACATTCACTGCAGCACGCCGGTGGTCACATCTCGAGTGGTGGAAGTAAAGCGTATCGTAGAAGAATATAACGTTGGTTTGACCGTACACGTTGAAAATATCTTGGCTTTACAAAGATCTATCGCTGCGGTTGCTGAGCATAGTGACGCATATGCCCCCGGATTGAAGCGCGCTCAAGCGGAATTGAGCTGGGAAAGAGAAAGTATGCCGCTTAAAAATTTCTACGGCCAATTTTTATAGCGTGTCCAGACATGCGCAGAAGCTTGTAAAAATCATAAAGCAATACACTTCGCAAGCCACCTACCAACAAGGCGCGTATGCCGCGTGCTAACAATATTCCTAGAACTTTCATTAGGTACACGGCTCCGGTGCGCTGAAGTTTGCGGTAGACCGCAAATAACTTAACCTCTTCATCAATCTTTCCTTCGCGTATGAGCCAAACGAGATTGTCTATTGCGCCGTCGGTTTTGTCCAGAAACTCGGCATCGCTATCGTCGTCTAAATGGTAGGCAGTGTTTTCGATGTGCGTCACAGTTTTACAGGCGTAACGTAATTCTTGTCCGAACAAAGTGTCTTCATGTCCATAGTCCTTAAGGCTTTCGTCAAAAGAATGCTTTAAAAAGACCGAGCGTGCAATGGCAAAATTAAATGCGCTAAAATTCGCGTGCGGTTTTCGTGTACGGATGTGGGCTGGTATGACTTCTTTGCGCCGACCAATAGTATGTCTTAGGCTCGAGCTGCCGGACTTATATGCAGTTCCTCCAACGACTACATCCGCATTAATGAGCGCAGTGCAATAGTTCGTCAAAAATTGCTCGGGGTCTACTGGAAGTGCGTCGGCATCTAGAAACAGCAAGTAATCTCCTGTTGAAGCACGAGCGATGGTGTTTCTATTGTTACCGCGGCCTAGACCATTGGGATGGTGCAGGTAAAGTAATGAGAATTGGGTTTCCCATGCGTTTGCTTTCGCGGCGGGTTCGGGATGTTGATCTCCTGCAATGATTTCCAAGGTCCAATTCGATGGTAAGTTCTCCTTTCCCTTCTCTATCGCTTCCAAAAGCGCAGTTAGGTCGTCGCCGTAACATGCGATACAAATACTGAGTTTATTTTGGATAGATGCTCCCAAATGGATTAAAAAGCTTGTACTTGAGTACTGATGACGCCACCGTTTTCAACTTTTAAAGTACGGTTTGCGTATTTGTGAATCAATTGGAAATCATGCGTTGCCATTAAAACAGCCTTGCCCTGCTCAGTCAGGCTCAACAATAAGCTCATGATCTCCTCTGAAGTGCGTGGGTCTAAATTACCAGTAGGTTCATCGGCAAGGATGATTTTAGGATCATTTAAAAGTGCACGAGCAATGGCAACCCGCTGCTGCTCACCGCCTGAAATTTCGAAGGTGCTTTTATGCTTCTTATTCTGCATGCCAACTAAGGACAATACTTCTACAATTCGCCGGGCTCGGGCTTCTTTGTCTTTCCAGCCTGTGGCGCGTAAGACAAAATCTAGATTGCCCTCCACGCTGCGATCGCTCAGCAACTGAAAGTCTTGAAAGACGATGCCCAAGTCACGACGAAGCGCCGGGATATTTTTATCCTTGAGACCATTAAGCGCATGGTCGGCAACATGACCCTCACCTTGTGTTAAGGGTATATCACCGTATAGCGTCTTTAAAACAGAGCTTTTTCCAGATCCGGTTTGCCCAATAAGGTATACAAATTCACCTGCGGCGATTTCAAAGTTTACCGCGCTAAGCACCAGGTGTTTGCCTTGAAAAATCGAGGCGTTTTTTAATGCGACTAATGCCATTGAATAGGAGGTCAGTTATAGGGCTACAAGCTATTAAATCCTTACTAGATAACATACCAAAGTATGCAGGTTCTGCGTTTTTTCATGTGAATAACTCCCCTTAATAAACCTGATTTGCAGCGCGAGGTGCGCTAGGCTACGTTTATTTTTAAGGATAAACCTGATAATGATGAGAAGATTTCTCTACAGTGCTTTGTTGCTGGCCTTTACTAGCCTAGGTGTAGCTCAAGAGACGCCTTTAGAAGCGGGACTTGAGGCAACCTACAATGAAAGTGTTGATTTGTTTGAGGACGGACTTTATGCTGCGGCAAGAGTCGGTTTTGATGAATTGCTTGAATCCGACTTACCCACCCAAAGTTTTTTAAAGGAAGAGAGTAGTTTTTACCGCGCCCTGTGCGCCCTCTATTTGATGAATGAAAACAGCGAATACTTCTTGACGTATTTCGCTCAAACCTATCCGCTGAGCCCGCGTTGGCAGGAAGCACATATTACAGCCGCAGATTATTACTTCAACAACCGCAGGTATAAAAAGGTGGTGCAATGGCTTGGAGCGATTGACCAGCAAGACGTGGCATCAAGTTTTCGGAGCGAATACTATTTCAAATTGGCCTACAGTCACTTGATGGCAAAGGATGTTGATAAAGCCCGAAACCTATTTTTCCAAGGGACAGAATACAAAGGTGAATACCGCAGCCATCACAGGTATTACTATGGCCACATCGCCTATGAAGCAGAACAGTACAGCACTGCAGTGGAACAGTTTAAGTTGCTCTCAGGCGACGACAAATTTGGTGGAGTAACACCCTATTACCTCAGTCAGATTTACTATAAAACCGGTGAGATTGACGAGCTCCTTCGTGTAGGGGAGGCGCTACTCGAGCAAGCCGTTGCTTCTCGTGCAGCCGAGGTTGCGAAGCTCATTGGTGAAGGGTACTACCAAAGGAAGGATTGGAAATCTGCGGCTACCTATTTAGAAAAGCATCAAGCGCTAGGTGGGAAACTCAAGGAACAGGATCACTACAAGTTGGGCTTTGTACTCTATAAAATTGGCCGCTACGAGGAGGCCATCAATGCGTTCAATAAGATTCACAATCGCGGTGATGATTTGGGGCAGAGTGCCTACTACCATTTGGCGGATTGTTATTTAAAGACGGGCAAGAAAACGGAAGCACAATCGGCTTTCTTCCGTGCAAGTGAAAGCGGGAAGGATCAGTCTTTGCGTGAAGATGCCTATTTTAATTATGCGAAGCTGGCGTATGATTCCAGTACGCCGTTCGAGCAGCCTTTGGATATTTTTAAGTCTTTTTTAAGTGCTTATCCCAACAGTCGTCATCGCCAAGAAGCGAATGAATACCTCGCGAATCTGTACCTTAATTCCAAAGATTATGAGAGTGCAATGAAGGCTATATCTGCGGCAGGTTTGGATCAGCCTACGATGCAAGGAGCCTACCAGAAGGTGGCCTACTTTCGAGGTGTACAGCATTTCAATGCCATACAATACAACGCGGCTAGAAGACTCTTTAATAAATCACTGGACTATCCACTAAACAATGTCTATGCATCCTTAGCGCATTATTGGTTGGCGGAGATAGCCTACCGCGAAGATGATTTTAACACGGCATTGTTGGAAATAGGAAAATTTGAGGCCATTCCAGGATCTGCAACACTGAGCGAATACAAGCGTAGCTTATACAACAAGGGGTATGCCTACTTTTCTAAGGAAGATTACCGGAATGCAGCGACCACCTTTAGATTGTTTTTAAACAGCGCAAAATTGGGAACGAAATTGGCGAATGACGCCGAACTCCGTTTGGCCGATTCTTACTTCATGACCGCGCAGTATGCAAACGCCATTACCTACTACACCACTTATCTTGGGCGCAATGTTCCTGATGCTGACTACGCTGCCTTTCAACGGTCACTATGTTACGGACTGGTTGATGAACCGCAGAAGAAAGGCGATGCTTTAGAGGCGTTAGTGCAGCGATTCCCAAATTCGGTGTACGCCACTGATGCCTATTTTGAATTGGGCGAGACTTATATGAAGCTTGGCAAAAACAAGCGTGCTGAAGAGATTTTTAATTCCTTTATCTCGGATTACCCCCAGAGTCGTTTTGTGAAGAATGCGCACATTGCTTTGGGTCTTATTTACCGCACACAGGGGAATAGTCGCGGGGCGTTAGATGCCTTTAAGCGCGTTGTTGAGAACTACCCAAATACCCCCGAAAGCAAAGAGGCATTAGGATTAGCGAAAATTCAATTTTCAGAATTGGACCAATTAGGGGACTATGTGGATTGGATACAAACGCTTACTGGTGCCGATATAGGTCAAGGTGCGTTGGATTCAACACTCTACAATGGCGCCTTTGACCGTTACAGCCTTGGCGATTGCGCCGGTGCGAAAAAAGGTATGCTCGAGTACATCGCGAAATTTCCAGATGGCATCTTCCGAGTGCCGGCAAACTACTACGCGGCAGAATGTGCCTTCGCAGAAGGGGACGATGCGGTTGCTCTTGCCGGTTATGAATTTGTAGAAAGATCCGGAGAATTGAGCTTCCGTAAGCGTACGGTAGAGCGTTTGGCCAGCTTGTATTACGCCAGCGAGGATTATGAAAACGCCTTTACCTATTTCCAGCAGGTCGTCAGCTTGGTAGGCAATGCGGATGAAGGTCGCCGTGCAAGATTGGGATTGATGCGTTGTGCGAAAGCACTAGAGGATGTTCCGGTCATCATGCAATATGCTGAGAGCTTGTTGCAAGATGAAGGTTTGCCGGTGGAGTGGCGTTCAGAAGCGTTACTAAATGCCGCGCGTAGTGCCTTGGCCTTGAACGATAGCGCAAGTGCAAAATTGTATTACACTCAGGTGACTGCCGAAATTAAGGGTGAGGCGCAGGCCGAGTCGAATTACTATTTGGCCCATTTTGAATATGTGCAGTCCAAATATGAAGCGTCGAATGAGCGCATCTTCTGGATGATCGATAATCTCCCGACGTACCCACAGTGGCGCTGGAAGTCCTTGCTGTTGATGGCAAAGAACTACGCCGGCCTGCAGGATGATTTCCAAGCGAACTACACTTTGGACTACATCATAGATAATGCGGAAGGTGCTATTGTAGGGGAGGCGCAGCAGTTTAAATCTGACCTCGCTAGACGAAGAGCAGCTGAGGAGGCCCAGGCCCAAATCTCGGATACGCTCGAGGTTGCGCCGACGGAGATGGAGGAATTAGAAGAATTGGACCAAGAATAAACCCAACTGAAGCAATGAAAAAGATTCTATATACCGCATTATTCTTGGCTCCACTTAGCTTGTGGGCGCAAGAAGAAACAGCAGATGAAGTAAAAAGCGTCGAAATCAGAGTTGTTGAAGACTATAAAGCGCAAGTACGTTCGGCACATAAAATTTCTGAGCAGCCGTCCTTCGCGGATACGACATCGGAGAAATTGGCAGTAACGGTTCGAATTCAACCGAAAGGCATGGTCATAGATTTTGATCCGGATCCTATTCCAAGTATTCAGCTTGGTCGTGTAAAGCTGCCTAAATTACCTACGCAAAAAGTAAGCTTGGGTGCAGGTAATTTCACAGGGACCTACGCGAGCTTTGTACTCTCTTCGCCGAGGAGTAAGAAGAATGTTTGGGGCATCAAAGCGTTGCACGACGGTACATTGTCGGGTGTTAATAGTCCGTTTTATACTCAGCCCACGTATGAAAATACCTTGCTGGCAGATTTTCAGCGTGCGACCAAGAATTGGAACTTTAAGACGCAAGCCTTGCTTCAGGCGAACTATCACAGTTTCTTTGGCGCACTGGATGCGGGACAAGTAGATACAGTAAGCGGTTCATGGCAGCAGAGTTATGGGTTAAGCCAGCAGTGGTTAAGAACCTCTAACCCTACCAGTAAGGTTCTTGCTACCTACCGTAGCGGTGGAATTTCCTACCTCTATACGCATGCCGGTTTTGCGACAAGTGAACACCTCGCTGCAACGGCACACACCGTAGAGCTAGAAGCAGGCGATAAAGAGATTGTCCTAGATTTAGGTTATCAGTTTTCTCAATACAATGGGTGGTCTGCAACAGGGGGACAATACCATAATTTTACCATTGCTCCTGTTACAAGAGGTAAAAATGGGATATTGACGTATGAGTTTGGTTTAGATTTTACCGGTACACAAACTGCGGGTCTCAATCAAGACCGCTTTGAGTTCTATGTGTTCCCTAGAGTAAATCTCCAGGCGGAAATTCTGCGCCGTACGCTTGCAATTTATGGAGGGTGGGACGGTTCCTCAAAACAACAGACTTTGCGGGGCTTGCTTCAGGAAGTACCACAGATATCTCTAGATCAAGAATTGCGTTTATCAGGGCAAAACCGTGGCTATGTCGGGATGCAAGGTGCGCTTATAGGTAAAGTACAATACCGATTAGAAGGCGCAATGACGTTTATGAACGACGCTGTTCAATTCTTTAGAGACACGGTGCTTTCTCCAGTAGAAGTTGATGGTGCATTTTTACCAGCATTTTCAGTGGGGTACGCTGAACAAGTATTGAAGACCTCTTTCAGAGGAGAGTTAAATATACCGTTAAAGCAGTTTACAGCTAGTACTTATGCGCAGTTCAATGCCTTCGCTGGCGACCAATATTTAGGCCGTGAAGGTCAGGTTTTTGGAGGCCTACTGTCCTATGCCATCAACGATCTGCGAATTGCAGCAGCAGTCAAGTATGTTGGCGGTAGGTATGTCCCGTCTTCTTATGGGTCCGGACTGGAGTCCTACACAGATGTAAACCTCCAATTGGGGTACGAAATCAACGAGAATTTGAGTATTAGCTTGCGTGCATATAATCTGCTCAATCAAGACTACCAAACCTATTTAGGGTACCGCGTTAGAGGGACAAGGGGATTGTTTGTTTTAAACTACCAATTCTAATCTGTTAAATCGGCCGAAACCCTTGTAAATGTTAATAAAAATGTTGGTAAAAGGAGAGGGGCTTAGTGCCCCTTTTCTCGCTTTTTGGGCGCCTAAAAGTTATCTTTGTTAGGATAGCATATAACATAACTTCATCTTAAGTTTATGAGCGAAGAGCAAAAGAATTATGACGGTGGGTCCATCCAGATCCTTGAAGGCCTAGAGGCCGTTCGCAAGCGTCCCGCGATGTACATTGGCGACATCGGTGTAAAAGGACTCCACCACCTTGTTTACGAAGTAGTAGATAACTCTATTGATGAGGCCTTAGCAGGTCATGCATCAGATATACATGTAACCATTAACGAGGACGACAGCATCACCGTAAAGGATGATGGACGTGGTATACCCGTGGACATTCACCCAAAGGACGGACGATCTACCTTGGAGGTAGTAATGACTGTCTTGCATGCCGGTGGTAAGTTTGATAAGGATTCTTACAAAGTTTCTGGTGGTCTTCACGGGGTTGGTGTCAGCTGTGTGAATGCTCTTTCAGTGATGTTGCATGCGGAGGTCCACAAAGACGGTAAGAAATACGAAGTGGAATTTTCTAGAGGAGCGGCTAAATACCCTACCCGTGAAATTGGAACTACGGATCACCGCGGTACCATTGTTACCTTCAAGCCGGATGGTGAAATCTTTGAAGAATTAGAATACCAATACGAGATATTGGCTAAGCGCATGCGCGAATTAGCTTTCCTAAATAAAGGTATTGCTATTACACTCACGGATCTTCGCGAAAAGGATGAAAAAGGCGAATACATCGGGAAACGTTTTTACAGTGAAGACGGTCTTGCTGGATTCGTGAAATACATCGATGCGAATCGTGAGGTAATCATGCCGGAAGCGATGTATTTAGAGGGTGAACGTGATGGTATTCCTGTTGAGGTCGCCATGCACTACAATACCGGTTACAACGAAAACATTCATTCGTACGTCAATAACATTAATACCCACGAAGGTGGTACGCATTTAGCAGGTTTCCGCAGGGCTTTGACAAGAACGCTCAAGAAGTATGCAGATGATAGTGGTCTGCTTGCCAAAGAAAAGGTTGAAGTAAGTGGCGATGACTTTAGAGAAGGACTTACTGCGGTCATCTCTGTTAAAGTAATGGAGCCTCAGTTTGAAGGTCAAACGAAAACGAAGCTCGGTAATAAAGAAGTTAGTGGCGCAGTAGATAAGCTGGTGGGCGAAATGCTTACAGTTTTTCTTGAAGAGCATCCGGCTGAAGCCAAGATTATTGTTCAGAAAGTACTTCTCGCTGCGAAAGCACGTGTGGCCGCTAAGAAGGCACGCGAAATGGTACAACGCAAAGGGACAATGTCTTCTATGGGTTTACCAGGAAAGTTGAGCGATTGTTCTGAAACGGATCCTGAAGTGTGTGAAATTTTCCTTGTGGAGGGTGACTCTGCTGGGGGAACTGCAAAACAAGGTCGCGACCGTAACTTCCAAGCCATTCTTCCGTTGCGCGGAAAGATCTTGAATGTTGAAAAGGCAATGTCTCACAAGGTTTTTGAAAACGAAGAAATCAAGAACATGTATACTGCACTCGGTGTAAGTGTGGGAACTGTAGATGATCACAGAGCATTAAACATCGAGAAATTACGTTATCATAAAATCGTAATCATGACGGATGCTGATGTGGATGGTAGCCACATTTCAACGTTGATTTTAACTTTCTTCTTCCGTTACATGCGCGAATTGGTTGAGAAAGGGTACGTATACATTGCAACGCCGCCGCTTTACTTGGTGAAGAAAGGTTCTAAATCCGCTTACGCATGGGACGACAAGCAGCGCGACCAACTTCAATTTGAATACGGTGGCGATAGTGGACAAGGCGTTGGCATTCAGCGTTACAAAGGTCTTGGTGAAATGAACGCAGAACAGCTTTGGGAGACCACTATGAATCCTGAAGAACGTATTCTTAAGCAGGTAACCATAGACGATAGTGCTGAGGCAGATCGTGTATTCTCCATGCTTATGGGCGATGAGGTTCCGCCTCGTAGAGATTTTATTGAGCGAAACGCGAAGTATGCAAAAATTGATGCCTAAATCATTCATACAACTGAAAAAAGCCTCCTTTTTAGGGGGCTTTTTTGTAGTTGTTTTTTTAGTACTGACCTCGTGCACTACTGATAAAGCAGATGGCAAGATGGTTTTTCGCTACAATGAGCCTGCGGGAATTCCTTCATTAGATCCTGCTTTTGCTAAAGAGAAGAGCTCCATTTGGGTGGTACAGCAGTTGTACGAAGGATTGGTCGCACTCGACAGTGAAAATGCCATCGTACCGGCTCTTGCCTTGGAGTGGGAGATAGACAGTACAGCGAAGGTGTATACCTTCAGACTGCGCAATGCATCTTTTCATAATGGTAAACCCTTAGCGGCGGATGATGTTGTCTACAGTTTGAATAGATTACGAGATCCTAAGGTTGCTTCACCGGGCAGTTGGGTGGTAGAAGATATTGCCTCCTTGAGAACAGTAGATGCGTCTACGGTGGAAATAGTCTTAAAACAGCCCAATTCCACTTTTCTTTCTTTACTCGCTATGCCGTTTTGTTCTGTAGTTCCAAAGGATGAGATAACGCTGACTAAGTCTCCTGTGGGTACAGGGCCATTCAAATTTCATGTTTGGCATTATGGAGAAAAATTGGTTTTACATAAGAATGAAACGTATTGGCGTATCGATGGGGACGGGGCACAATTACCCTATTTGGATGGCATTAGCATTTCTTTCCTGACAGATCAACAAAGTGCATTCCTAGAATACTTGCGAGGGAATTTTGACTTTCTTCCTAATCTTGATCCCAGCTTTAAAGATGACCTTTTGACCAAACAAGGTGCCTTGCAGGAGCGGTATACGGCTGAACACACTTTGCTGCGCAGCCCATTTCTAAATACTGAATATTTAGTTTTCAATGCGACGCGACCTTTACCAAAGGATTTGCGCTGGGCGATCAATGCGTCTATTGATAGAAAGGAGATGATTACAGCATTGCGCAACGGCGTTGGGGTGCCCGCAACAGGAGGCATCATTCCTGCCGGTTTACAGGGATATCAGCCTGGTATCGGTATAGGTTATGCGCCGGACAGTGCCAAGCGAATCATCGCTAGCTATGAGGTATTGCCAGAATTAACTTTGACCACGGTTGCAAACTACCGCGACCTGTGCGAATTTGTGCAAGGTGCCTTGGCGAAATTAGGCTGGGACATTTCAGTAAATGTAGTGCCTTCTGCGGCCTTGCGGAGTGAGAAGTCTGCAGGTACCTTAGATTTTTTTAGAGCAAGTTGGATTGCGGACTATCCCGATGCTGCGAATTATTTGATGCTTTTTACCACGGAAATGAAAGCACCCAATGGGCCAAATTACAGCCGATACAGTTCCGCTACTTTCGACTCCATCTATGACGCAATACAAAGCGCACCTTTTGGAGCAGAAAGGATTGAATTAATGGCTGCTGCTGATCAGTATCTAACAAATCAAGCTGTTTGTGTGCCACTATATTATGACGAAGTATTGCGCGTATTTCCAACCCGGACTAATGGGGTTCAAACAAATGCGCTGAATGCTCTTACTCTTCTAGAAGCGAAGGTGCTTCGGGACTGAATCTAGTAATGAGCGGCCTATGGTCGCTGAGTGAGATGTTATCGATGAATTGGCCCCTAGAGTGCAGTTCAGGGCTGTGTAATGTCCAATCAATTTTAAAAAACAGCCCCCTTCTTGCCAATGGCTCAAAGGAACCCATAGTTCCGTACCCATTGAAAATGTATGGGTCGTCGAGGTGACGAAGCAAACGCCAATACAAATTTCCACCGGGTACACCATTGAAGTCGCCCGAGAGTATTACGGGATGCGGACTTTCGTTCACCCAATCAATGATGTGTTTTGCCTGAAGACCCCTGTTTTTGTCTGTTGAGGCGAGTTTGCTTAGCACAAATTGGCCCGCTTCTAAAAGTTCATCGCGCGAGTGCACTACTTCCATATCCTGGTCTTGAACACCGGTCGAACTTAAATGAACATTGATAACGCGCACCGTGTCGAAAGGCAGAGCGATGTCTGCATATTGGGCACTGGTTCGCGAATATCCCTGCTGGGTAAGACTGCTATACAATAAAGGAGAACTATTTATTATGGGATATTTCGAATAAATCGCGACGGAATAATTCTTGCGGGCCGGCGCATAGGCCCGAAAAGGATAATACATGGCCAGAGGGCCCGCTGCAGACCTTCTAATCTCCTGCATACACAAAATATCGATGGATTGATCTTGTGACCATTTCCCTATATCTTTTGCAGCCGCTGTAGTTTGGTAAAACGCACGAACGTTGTAGGTGGCGACGTTAATTTCTTCTTCAGCAATAGCTTGAGCTCGTGCATAGGGCCACTGTGCCATCAATGGAAAAGCGAGAATAGCTAGCCCTATAACGTTGTTGATGGCTTTTCGAGGTTTGAATCTTAGCCAGAAGAGTAGCGCAATAGCGTGTGGCGCAATCAGGAGCGGTAATAGCAATGCCAAAATGCTTATTCCCGGTAATAATTCAGAAGGAACAAGACTCCCAAGTGCTATTGCTAGTGTCGCTCCGGTTAATGCGAGATTAAGCCAGTGAAGCAATATAAGCCGTTTCTTCACTTAGTCTTTTGATATTTTGAATAGGAATGCCTTTTCTTCTTTAGATAGGCTATCGTAACCCGAGGCTTTGATTTTATCAAGAATCTCGTTCATACGGGCTGTATCATCACTATTTGATGCTTTCGGAGAGGTGGCTTTAGTCCCACTTTTTTTGTAATTCCTTTCACCGAAGCTAAAGCCTTTCTTTCTCTTGCGCTGCTGCGGTTGCAGCGAGCTTCGAACAAAGTCGATGATTTGAAACAGGTAAACGTTCCATTCATTACCTGCACGCATACTTCGGATGAAAAAGAATGCAACGATAGCACCACCTAAATGTGCGATGTGGCCACCGGCATTTGCACTAGTTAAGTTTAAAACATCCAAGAGCACTAATCCTGCCGCAAGCATCCAATACTTTACTTCAAAAATCCCCCACAATCGTACGGGCATATTAGGCATGTACAATGCGCCGGCCACGAGTATGGCAATAACACCAGCGCTTGCACCAACCATAGACCCTGAGGTAAGAATGGGGCTAATATTGTAGAGAATAATGTAAAGAACGCCACCCCCAATACCGCCGTAGATGTATAAAGCCAGCATTCTCCGTTCACCTAAGTACTCCATAAGCATCTTTCCGGAGAAATAGAGAATGATCATATTGAAGAGAATATGACGGAAACCAAAGTGTGTGAACATGTACGTTAAGATGGTCCATGGACGCAATGCAAACCTAAATGGACTTGAGGGGAGTGCTAAAAGGTCGTCAGCAATGTTCGGTATGAGGCCGAAATTACCAGTGAACAGGCTGGTAAAGGCATTAGTAAGACTGTAAGCTAGAAAAACGGCTATATTTAGATAGAGCAAACGGGTGAGGTAATCGCCCTTGAATGCATCATGTTTTACTCGATCAAAGAATTCGCTCATCTTCTAATGGAAAGGCTTAAAGATACATTTCTCTGCGCCATTTTCGAATGAGAATATAGCCAAAGAGCATGCCTCCTAAATGTGCGAAATGTGCAATGCCGCTGTTACTTACACTGAACCCGTTGTAAAGTTCGAGCAAGCCATACCCAATGACGAAATACTTTGCTTTGATTGGGAAGAGAAAGTTGAGGTAAATCACTTGGTTTGGAAAGGTCATGCCGAAGGCGAGAAGTACGCCAAATACGGCGCCAGAGGCACCGACCATTGGTGCATTTAATAATCGGTTAAAACTTCCCCACGTCGGATTGGTATAATTAAATCCACGTTCAATTAAATCTTTACCGTCTCTCGTAATGGTTTCAAGTGCACCACTTTCGAGCGCAGCACTCAGTTGAAAATATTCAATAGCATTGACGCCTATCTGGAGCGCACTTGCGCCGAGTCCCGTGAGCAGGTAATAGGTTAGAAAACGCTTTGCTCCCCAATGGTTCTCCATAGCAGAACCTAAGAACCAAAGCATCAACATATTCGAAAAGATGTGCCCAAAGTTCCCGTGCATGAACATGTGCGTGACCAATTGCACCGGTAGGAACTCTGAAGATGCTGGGAAGTACAATCCTAGCCAGTCTGTGATGTCAATACCGAAAGTGCTTCGTATTGAAATCATGCCTAAAAAGAACAATCCGTTGATAATTAGAAGGTTCTTAACTACGGTGGGCATTAAATTAAAGCTGCGTTGGGCAATCATAGGAGCGTTTCTAAATCTTCAGGTGTTAATTCGATGATGACTTTTTTTCCTGATGGTGTGTATTGTGGATTACTGCTACTTAGCAGGCGTTCTTTTAACGCTTGCAACGCCTCCTTAGTTTTTGCAAATTCACTATTCGCCGCTTTTTTAGCCAAAGTCTGTGCGAAAGACTTTACAATTGAAGATTCGATAGCGTCGGGGTCCAATTCCTTTAATTGTTCTAGTAATTCTTCTAAAGCCGGCACTGCTGCTTCGGGCGATAGTAGCATAGGAGCGCCTACTAAAGAAAAATCGCCTGGATTTTTTTCTGGTCGAAGGTCAAAACCTGCTGTAGCAAACCAACCCTCGTGCTCTTGCAATAAAGCTTGATCTGCAGGTCCTACTTGAATCTCTTCGGGGAAAAGTAGTTGTTGCGACGGTAACGTTGCATTGCTTAATTTTTCCAGGTATTGGTCGTAGAAAACGCGGTATCTCGCAGCATTAATATTTATAATGAGCACTTTTCGCCCTAACAACGTAAGCATGTGTTTGCCCCAAAGCAGCACGTTGGTGCTGTGTTCGTCTCCAGATTTTTCCGAATGTACGTCCCAAAATCCCTCGATTTGATCTTCTGAACTGTATTCAAAAGTTTGGGAGGTGTTCAGGTATTTTTCCTGCGTAATACGCTGGTATTTTTCATCGTCGGAACGGAATCGCGGTGTTGGAGATTGTGTAGTTTCGAACGGATTAAAATTTGGATTCACAGTGATCTGTGGCGCCTTGGGCATTTGTCCATCAGGCAGTGGTGGAATAGCGAAACTCTGCTCAGCGTCAAAATCTATGGTCGGGGCAACATTAAATTGACCAATAGCATGGCGAGTAGCGCTCCTTAAAACTGCGTAAATAGCACGCTCATCTTCAAATTTAATTTCCGTTTTCGTGGGATGAATATTCACATCTATTTCAGATGGATCTACCGTAAGGTATAGGAAATACCCTGGGTGATGCTCGCCGGAGAGTACATCTTCGAATGCTTCGCGCAGCGCATTGTGTAAATAGGGTGATTTGACAAAGCGATTGTTGACAAAGAAGAATTGTTCTCCGCGTTTCTTTTTCGCGAATTCAGGCTTAATAACATAGCCTTCTACTTTTACTACCTCAGTTGATTCATTAATGGGTACGAGGCGTTCGTCAAACTTTCTTCCGAAAATCCCGGTGATGCGTTGGCGCAATGGCGAGGGTTTCAGGTGAAAAAGTAGGTTTTCATCACTTTTCATAACCCACTCGATATCGCCATGAACCAGAGCGACACGATGAAACTCATCAATACAATGCCGGAGTTCTATCCTATCGTTTTTCAGGAATTTTCGCCGTGCGGGGATGTTGTAAAAGAGGTTTTTAACGACAACTTGAGTCCCTTTATTCCATGGGTACGGCACAACAGATTGTACTTCGCTATCTTCCAATTTAAGTTCTAATCCTAGCCCTTCTTCATTCTGGTTGGTGCGCAAGAGCACGTGTGCTACTGCACCTATAGAGGCCATTGCTTCACCTCTAAACCCTCTCGTAGTGAGTTGGAATAAATCGTCAGCGGATTTAATTTTGGAGGTTGCATGCCTTAAGAAGCAGTGTCGAGCATCTTCTTCGTCCATCCCAGAGCCATTATCACTCACACTAATACTGGTCTTTCCTGATCCTAAAAGCGATAAAGTGATTTTTGTAGCACCAGCGTCTACGCTGTTTTCCAACAATTCTTTGACCACAGAAGCCGGTCTTTGAACCACCTCTCCTGCCGCTATTTGATTGGCAACGTGATCAGGAAGTATGTTAATTGTGGGCACTAAGCGAGGAATTTAACTGCGACAATGACTAGGACAACAAGAAACAGAAAGCTGAAGAGTAAACGTTTACCGTAACCTTCACTAGCACCTGCACTTCTTTTTCTTCGCAGGTCCCAATTTTCTCTTAAGCGATCTCGGTATTTATCTTTATTCTGAAAGGGAATTTCGTCAATGCCCTCTTTACGCTCCAGGATTCTCAAACGATCTTTACGCTCGTCATGAAATCTAGGTTGGTGTTGAAAACCGCGTGGCTGGCGTCGTTCAAATAGTCCCATATCTTTCTATATTCTCCTCTCAAAGGTAAGAACCCCTTGGCACTTTATCGACCTATGCACACACGCTTTCTAAAAGCCATTTTTACGGCCTCTTTACTTGCTGTTTTACCTGGTAAAGGGCTTTATGCTCAATCGTTTAATGTGGATTCCGCCTTGAGTGCGATGTCCATAGATGAGAAAATTGGCCAATTATTCATGGTCGCAGCATACAGCAACAAGGGTGAAGACCATCAAGCGGAATTAGAAAAATTAGTACGACAATACCACATAGGGGGTGTCATTACTATGCAAGGTGGACCTGAACGTCAAAAGAAACTGTTGCATCGTCTTCAAATTGCAGCGGCCTTTCCCTTGCTCGTTGGGCAGGATGCGGAATGGGGTCAGGCTATGCGTTTGGACAGCACTTATAAATTTCCAACATCACTTACAGTCGGTGCAGCAGGCGGGACCATGGATGCCTATGATTTAGGACACGCCTTAGCGGATGAGTGCAGCGCAGTAGGTGTGCACATGAGTTTCTCGCCAGTACTCGATGTCAATACGAATCCAAACAACCCTATCATTGGAGCGCGATCCTTTGGTTCTAATCCAGAGCTTGTAAATGCACTAGGCGTAGCAATAGTCGAAGGAATTCAAGATCGGGGCGTGCTCGCCTGTGGAAAGCATTTTCCAGGCCATGGAGATACGCACCAGGACAGCCATAAAACACTACCGAAGGTAGAACGTACCCTTAAAGAACTTATGGAAGTAGAGTGGGTGCCGTTCAAGGGTGCGATTGACGCGGGTGTTGCGGCCATAATGATTGCGCATTTGAACATCCCTTCCCTTGAGCCGTCGGGAAAACCGACAAGCCTTTCGCACAAGGTGATTCAAGAGATTTTAAGAGATCAGTGGGGGTATGAAGGTATAGTTATTACGGATGCCTTGAATATGAAAGGTGCAGCAGCCTTTGCTCCTCCTGGGGAGCTTGAGTTGGCGGCTTTTGCGGCGGGTAATGACATATTGTTGTTTCCCATGGATGTGCCAAAGGCAACCAAAGCCTTCCAAAATGCACTTGCAACGGATAAGGTTTCGATTAAATCCCTAGACGAGCGAGTCAGAAGAATTTTAGTGGCAAAGTCAAATTGCAGGGCCTATACGGATTGGCTTGAAGCGAAAAAGTCGGCCGATCCTACTCTGATAACCTCAGACCACGGTTCTTTTGAAAGAGAAGATAATAACCAAAGAGTGTCGTTTAATCTGATCCGAAATGCAGCGACTTTATTAGAAACCGGCAGTGCTTCCTTTCCCATTAAAAATCTAGAGCAAAACTTTCTTCACATCGCCATCGGCGATTTTGAATCTGCAGGAACGGTTAAGCAATATCTTGACCGCTATAAGGAAATGCCCCATCACCATGGGGTTGATGTGGACGATCAGGAAATGGCATCCAAAGACGCCTTTGTGGTTACCTTCCATCAAGATGTCAAGAACCCATGGAGACGATACAAACTGGAGGCGTATGAGAAAGAGCTACTCGATCGTTTGGCAGCTACTGGCAAACCCGTATACATTTTACATTTTGCCAATCCTTATGGGGTTTTGAGCTACCCAAGTTTGGGAGAAAACGTCCGTGTTTTAGTCATGTATGAGAACGATGAATACGCCCAGCTTTTGGCACCACAGTTCTTGTTTGGAGCACGTGAGACCAGGGGCTTATTACCGGTAGATTTAAACCATTGGGGAAAGACCGGTGATGGCGAGAAAACGGAGGAGTTACTTCGATTGAAGTACGGTATCCCTTTTGAGGTAGGCCTTGATGCGGGGCCTTTAAATCGTATCGATTCTACTGTAGCGCATGCCATCGCAGCAGGTGCAACACCCGGCGCGCAGGTATTGGTCGCGCGACATGGAACGGTAGTTTATTCCAAATCTTTTGGTTCACAGACCTATCCGAAGTCTAAGCCGGTGGAGTGGACCGACCTTTATGATATTGCCTCGGTGACAAAGATTACGGCGACGCTTCCGGGAATCATGAAATGGTACGAGAAACAGCCGTTACTCTTAAAATCGACCTTAGGTAATCATACAGATCGGTTAAAGGGCACTGACAAAGAAAAATTGGTTTTCGAAGATGTCCTTGCACACCAAAGTGGCTTGCAATCTTGGATTCCCTTTTATTGGTCTACCATTGAAAATGATAGTGTAAAGTCGTATTGGTACACATCAAGTCCGGTTGAGGGGTATAATGAGGTAGTCCAAGGGATGTATTTGCGTTCGAGCATTCGCGATACCATGTTCGCAATGTTGGCCGCTAGCCCGCTGGAAGGAACGGACTACCGCTATTCCGATCTAGGGTATTATTTGTTTCAAGAAATGTTAGAGGAACGATTCAATGAACCGCTTGACCAGTGGGTTTCGAATACATTTTACAGCCCTATGGGCGCAGATCGTTTAACATACAATCCCTTAGCAGCAGGATTTTCTAAAAGCGAGATTGTCCCTACTGAGGTAGATGGTTATTGGCGTAATACAACGGTTCACGGTACGGTTCACGATATGGGGGCAGCAATGATGAATGGTGTTGCGGGCCATGCGGGATTGTTTGCAAATGCCAACGATTTAGCGAAAATGATGCAGATGTATTTGAACGGTGGCTACTACGGTGGGCATCGCTATTTTCAGGAACGAACTATAGATGTATTCAGTCGTTGTGCCTTTTGCGAATTGCAGAACAGACGTGGCTTAGGTTTTGATAGGAAGCAATTGGAGGATGGGCCAGGCCCCAGTTGTACTTGTGCATCTGAACAAAGTTTTGGTCATACGGGTTTTACAGGTACTATGGTTTGGATCGACCCGAAAGAAGACTTGCTCTATATTTTTCTAAGCAATAGAACTTTTCCGGATGCTGAGAATTGGAAACTCAGCAAATTGGACGTTCGAACCGATATACAAGAGTACCTTTACGACGCCCTTAAATAAGAGAAAAACCTTAGCCGCATGAAAATTGGAATTGTTTGTTATCCTACCTACGGTGGATCAGGAGTGGTTGCCACGGAATTAGGAATTCAATTGGCTAAAAAAGGCCATGAAATACACTTCATCACCTATAGTCAACCCGTCCGACTTGATATTCTAGAGCCGAATATCTTTTACCACGAAGTGAATGTGCACGATTATCCGCTGTTTGAATACCAGCCCTATGAACTGGCGCTGAGTTCAAAAATGGTCGATACCGTCTTAACAGAAGGTATTGAATTATTGCACGTTCATTATGCCATTCCTCATGCCTATGCGGCATATATGGCCAAGAAAATACTGCTTGAAAAGGGCAAATATTTGCCGGTAGTCACAACACTTCATGGGACGGATATAACCCTCGTGGGTAAGAATCCTTCTTACAGGCCTGCAGTAACGTTTTCGATCAACAAGAGTGATGTTGTCACAAGCGTTAGCGAGAGTTTAAAGAAAGATACCTTGAGCTATTTTGTGATAAAAAATGAGATCGAGGTAATACCAAATTTCATCGATATCGATCTCTATCAAGTTGAAGAAGAGTGTAATAGGGCGCAAATAGCTCCCAACAATGAGCGGATTGTTATTCATATTTCCAATATGCGTGAGCTGAAGCGTATTCCGGATGTCATTTCCATTTTCCACCGTATTCAGAAGGAAGAAGATGCCATATTATTAATGCTCGGTGATGGACCTGAACGAGAGCGGGCGGAACAACAAGTTCGAGACTTGGGTATAGCTGATAAGGTGAAGTTTTTAGGTAAAACTACGGAGGTGCGCAGACTGCTTTGTATGAGTGACCTTTTCCTGCTAACATCAGAAAATGAGAGTTTTGGTTTAGTCGCTCTTGAAGCGATGGCTGCGAAGGTACCTGTGATTAGCTCAAATGCTGGTGGTATTCCGGAAGTGAACGTGCATGGTGTCACCGGATATTTGGCATCGCCAGGTGCAGTTGAAGAAATGGCAACTTACAGTTTGTCGCTGTTACAAGACGACGAAAAATTAGCCCAGTTCAAGCAGCAGGCTTTCGAACATGCGAAGAAATTCTCTATTGAAAAGATTGTTCCCATGTACGAAGCTGCCTATGAAAAAGCCCTTATGGCCATTTGGTAGTCTTGTTTGAGACATGATTTTATGTCGTTTTCGAATCGCAAAAAAAATGGCGCAATTTTTTCTGCTCAGCGGCGATTAAAGACATTTATCCCCCAATTCGCTTTGTTTTGTACCCCTCTTTTTGCAAAAATTCAGTTGCTTTGTCGCGAACATTGCCTTGAAGGATGATTTCTCCGTCTTTGCTACTTCCTCCAACGCCGCAATGTTGTTTCAATGATTTACCTAAAGCTTTAAGTTCGTCGTCGCTACCCATAAATCCTTTAATAAGCACGACCTGCTTACCACCACGTCCCTTCTTTTCAAAATATAATTCGAGCAGTTGATCGCCAGGGTCCAATTGGTCTGCAGCTACGCTGTCAAATACAGGAGGCTCAAATTCTGGATTCGTACTAAAGACAAAGCCGCCTAAGTCCTCTAAATTGATTTTCTTTGGTCTATTCTTTTTAGCCATATCTATGAGCCGCTACATTTCTAGTCTTAGTAATCCAAAAGTAAAGGAGATTGTCCAATTAGTCTCTAAAAGTAAAGTGCGTAAAGTCTTTGGCGTTTGTATCGTAGAAGGACGACGGGAAGTAGACCGTGCACTTGCTTGTAATTGGGAGATGAAAGAGCTCTGGACGCTCGAAAATACCGAGCCTGTGGCGGGTGTTCCAGATACGGTTGACCGGTATGAAGTATCCGCTAAAGTTTATGAGAAGATCGCATACCGTGATTCTACGGAAGATGTTGTTGCTGTTTTTTACCGTCCGGATGGCAGTTTTGCGTCCCGATCGAAGGTTTTGGAGGCCGCGAGTCGCATCGTTGTTGTAGAAGGCATCGAGAAACCTGGAAATCTTGGTGCAATTATGCGCACGGCTTTGGCCGCAGGCGCCGGAGCGATTGTTCTAGCTGATCCTGCCTTGGATCCATTTGGCCCGAATGTCGTGCGTAACGCTACAGGCGCTTTGTTCGAACTCCCAATTTTCATGGGGTCTAGCGACCAAGTGCAGCAATGGTTAATGGAAAGTGGCTTCACGAGTTATATTACTCATATGCACGAGAACGCCACGGCGATGTATGATGTGAAATGGGCGAATAAATCGGCAATAATTGTTGGCGAGGAAAGTAAAGGACTCTCTGCGGATTGGTTGAATAAAGGCTTTGAGAACATCATCATACCTATGGCAGGCAGAGCCGTGGACAGTCTAAATGTGAGCGTGGCTGCAGCCGTTTTGCTGTATCAGTGTGCGGGATCGCAAAAGAATTAGGGTAGGTCTGAAAAAGATACGGTCCGCCGAAGCGGACCGTATACCAAACCAATAAACCTAAGCTACCCTCTCGGGTACCTTTCAAAGATAACGAGATAACATAGCTTTTGTTGAAGATTTTCCTGAAATTAAAACGTTTTGATGCGCCTACGTATTTGTAAAGTGTATACTTTTTGCTCAAAAGTGTCTCGATTGAGACTATTGTTTTAAGTGTGTTTCCAGCGCTTCAGCGGTAGGACTTTCGTTAACTTTAATTAGTTGATCTGGAGGGCCGGAATAAAGTAATTGTCCGCCTAATTCGCCACCTTCTGGGCCAATCTCAATCACATGGTCGCAGCGTTGTATGACGTCCAAATCGTGTTCGATAACGATAACCGTATGTCCTAGGTCAACCAATTCGTTAAAAGCACGAAGTAACTTTTTTACATCGTCAAAATGAAGACCCGTCGTGGGTTCGTCAAACAAGAACAGTGTCTTGCCATTCTTAATCCCCTTTGATAGGAAAAAGGCCAATTTTACCCGCTGTGCTTCGCCACCACTCAACGTTGAGCTGCTTTGACCAACATGTGCGTACCCCAATCCTACATCTTGCAACGGTTGAAGTTTGTTTGAAATTTTCCGCTCATTGTGTGCGGCAAAGAATCCGATGGCTTCATCAATGGTACAATCCAAGATGTCAGAAATGGTTTTACCGTGAAACTTTATCTCTAGTATTTCTGCTTTAAAGCGTTTACCGTTGCACGTTTCGCATGGCAGGTGCACATCCGCCATAAACTGCATTTCAATGGTCACTTCACCTTCACCCTTGCAGGCGTCGCATCTGCCGCCGTCTGTATTAAAGCTAAAGTGCTTTGCCTTGTAACCTCTTATGCGGGCCAATTCTTCACTCGCAAAAAGATTTCTAATATCGTCGTAAGCCTTGAGGTACGTCACTGGATTAGATCTTGAGGATTTGCCTATGGGATTTTGATCCACCATCTCCACATGTTGAATCGCATCCAAATCGCCTTTTAACGCTTTGTGAATTCCCGGCCGTTCTCCGACCATTTCTAGATGTTTTTTGAGTGCCGGATAGAGTATTTGTTTAATGAGTGTACTCTTGCCAGATCCGCTCACGCCTGCTACTACACTAAATACTCCTAACGGGAATGAAATGTCAAAACCTTTAAGATTGTGTTGGCGCACACCTTCTAAAATAATTTCACCCTTCGCTTTTCTTAATGCCTGCGGTATAGGAATTTGCTGAGTACCGTTTAAATAAGCAGCAGTTAAAGATGTTGGATGACTCAAAACGTCTTGTGGCAGACCAGCGGCTATGATTTCTCCACCCAGATTTCCAGCTGCTGGGCCTATATCAATGAGGAAGTCTGCCGCGCGCATAAATGCTTCTTCGTGTTCAACAACGACTACGGTATTCCCATTATCGCGCAAAGCTTGAATTACGGTGATAAGTTGTTGCGCATCCTTAGGGTGCAGGCCGATGCTCGGTTCATCTAAAATATAGAGCGAGCCTACAAGCGAAGAGCCCAGAGATGTGGCCAATTGAATCCGTTGGCTTTCTCCACCGCTTAGAGTACTAGATATCCGGTTTAAGGTAAGGTAGGGTAGGCCTACAGAAATGAGAAAGTCAATCCGTGTGGTGATTTCCGTGAGCAACCGCTTTGCGATACTGGCGTCTTGCTCGTCCAACTTCAGTTCTTGGAAGAAGACCTTGAGCTTGCGAAGCGGAAGTTCGACTAAATCGCTAAGTGACTGAGTTCCCACTTTGACATAATTCGCTTCGGGCTTTAGTCTTTTGCCTTTACAAGTGGTACAAACCGTTTTTCCGCGATAGCGGCTCAACATGACGCGAAACTGAATCTTATAGCTTTTACTCTCGAGATGTTTGAATAGAGCATTGATGCCTTTGACACCTTTAGCCCCGTCCCAGAGCAAGGCTTTTTCCTCATCTGTTAGATCGATGTAAGGGCGATGCACGGGAAAATTATGCGCTGAAGCACCTAGGATGAACTTATCCTTCCATTTACCCATAGTTTCCCCCTTCCATGGCGCAATACAGCCTTCGTAGACACTTAAATGCGGGTTTGGTATAACAAGGTCTTCATCAATGCCCATAGTGCTCCCGAAGCCCTCGCATTTTGGACAGGCCCCTAAAGGGTTATTGAAGCTAAATAAATGCAACGTAGGTTCCGTGAAGCTGATGCCGTCAAGTTCAAACAGGCTATTGAATACCATTGTGGGCTTTTCGTCCATAAAGCGCAATTCACACTCGCCGCGTCCTTCGTAAAATGCCGTCTGAATGGAGTCTTGTAGACGGTAGTCGTTGTCTTCGTCGTTATACCGCACAACGGCGCGGTCGACCACCAATTGAATCTTCTCCGCTTCATAGGTGTTTTCTTCAAGAACCTCTTCAATACTGACGATGGTTCCATCCACTAAAATTCGTGCAAACCCTTGCTGTGATAAAATGGACAAATGTTCGAGCGTAGTTCGGTCCTTAAAAGTCACTGGGGCTGTAATCAGGAACCGAGTGCCTTCGTCGAGCCGGTGAATGGTTTTCATGACATCACTTACGTTGTGCCGTTTAACTAGTGCACCAGAGACCGGACTGTAGGTCTTTCCAATTCTTGCAAACAGCAATTTTAGGTAATCGTAAATTTCCGTCGTTGTGCCAACAGTTGATCGCGGATTTCGACTACTTACCTTCTGTTGAATGGCCACAGCTGGTGGAATTCC
>Ga0209601_1000611_pt1 | contig 27977 bp, 27 predicted proteins | sample COGITO_mtgs_1104_4_FD_184796 | JGI IMG/M metagenome (GOLD analysis project Ga0209601, IMG submission 184796) | Pelagic marine microbial communities from North Sea - COGITO_mtgs_110426 (SPAdes) (version 2) | ecosystem: Environmental > Aquatic > Marine > Epipelagic ...
CAGAGTCAAATTTACTGAGGTACCTGAGTCAGAGGGCAGTGCTTACTATAAAACAGTAGCAACGGAAGTAATAGAGCGGACACATGTGTACTTCGACTAGGACTTAATTTTGGTCGAATAGAACATCCTCGGATTGCGGGGCTTCTTGTTGTCCGTGTGTTTACCATCGTGGTTACATTTATGAACAGGAGAGGGACTAAATCACCTCCAACTCCTCTGCATCATGCCTGCGCCATACCGCAAGTCAATTATTGATTAGCTTTACGCTAACATCATTCAAACCTGGTGTCATGCGTCAAACGATTTATTTGATCTTCGTTTTTGTTTTGACTTATTCAATTGAATCTGTTGTTGCTCGAGCTGTTTGTGATTCAACGGTCGCCCAACTGAACTTTGATACTTTGCGTATCGAAATGGGAGAGTTTGAAATACTCTATAGTGAGGAGCTAATGCAACCATTACAGGCGACGTACACCGTGACGTGTCCTGACACCTTTGCTCAAGAGTGCGAATCAACTATTGGGTCTTTCGGAAAACCATCATTGCTGGAGGAGATACAATGATTTATAAGTTTCCAAATCAAGATATTTCAGAATTTGATTTTAGTGTTTTTCGAATTCATTGAAATGCTTAAACCGATGACGAAATTAAGAAGCAATGTGAACTACCGTCTATGAGGACGTGTGCCACTGAGCTAAATCACTTGAATTTAAATTCCAATGAATAAATCTCAAAATAAATCGAATGATCTGACCAAGATTTTCAACATGAAGGGACGTGTGAAATCTATGTCCTCTACAAGTTTTGACGCCAACCCTGACCAATGGACCCTTTGGGATCCGGTTAAATCTGGAAGGGCAGAAAAAGAATCAGAAAGAGAAAGGTTTGATTTTGAGTTTGACCAAAGGGGTAATCGATTGCAACGAATTGTATACAGATCTGATGGAGGTGTTGACTCTAAGACAACTTGGGCGTATAACAAAATTGGGACGCTCTTGGAAGAGGCTAGGCACGTAGATGGGCGTGTTTTTAAAACGACGTATACGTATACGGCTAACGGCAATCTAGCGGAAGAGGCTAGGCACGTAGATGGGCGTATTTTTAAAACGACGTATACGTATACGGCTAACGGCAATCTAGCGGAAAAAATCGATTACGAATCGGATGGGAGTAAGGGGAGGAGAACGACGTATACGTATACGGCTAACGGCAATCTAGCGGAAGAATTTGTAATCGACAAGAGTGGTGCTACTCTTGACACTTATCGTTGGGATGCGAGCGGCCGTTGTATAGAAGTGAAAAGTTATGCGCCTGATGAAGGGTTTACTGAATTTCTTTCAGAAGGCGAAGGCGATATGCAAGACCGGATTTCCTATTCGTATGATGAGTACGGAAATACGGTAAGAGAATTCTGGGAGAGAGAGGAGGAGGAGGAGGGTTGGATTCAGGACGCGGTCACTTACAAGTTTGAGTATGATGACATCGGAAACTGGATTACCAGAGTCAAATTTACTGAGGTGGGCAGGTATGACAGCGACACGGGAGACTATGAAAGCGTACCTGAGTCAGAGGGTAGTGCTTACTATAAAACAGGAGCAACGGAAGTAATAGAGCGGACACATGTGTACTTCGACTAGGACTTAATTATTTCTGAGTGGAGATTCGTTTCACATCGTTCGCCTGCATTCAGGGTGGGATGTGAAAACCATAAAGTTGGTTTTCGGCGACCTCGGTCATTAAATTCTGCGCTATTGGATAATTTGAATATTCCTTGTTCTGAATTTTTATATTATTGCAAGGAGGTCTATTTATTTGATCATAGACCAGTAGTAGTAAAGTGAAAACTCCCAATTCAAATGTCTAGCCAATTATCCGAAAACCCAGAGATAGGAGTCGAACAGCTTTCGGGCTGGGATTATTTCTTAAAATGCTTGCGTCATTACGCTGATTTCACTGGTCGTGCGAGACGCTCTGAATACTGGTATTTTACGTTGTTTTCTGCCCTTGTTTCATTTGCTCTCAGCTTCGGTGACATGATGATTGGATTGTATTCACTGGAAGCCGGCCTTGGCTTGTTAAGTGGCTTGTTCAGTCTTGTGATCATCATCCCCTCATTGGCCGTTTTCGTGCGAAGATTACACGATGTGGGGCGGAGTGGTTGGTGGTTCCTCATCTACTTTACAATCATTGGGATTTTCGTGCTCTTATATTGGCTCTTCCAAGATTCAGAACCAGGAGATAATAAATGGGGGAGCAATCCAAAAGGACAGGGAGCGTGGACATCTCACGGATGAGTTTTCGCACGTTTTCTCTTGTTTTATGTGAAATAAATTTGTACCGAAATCCATTCAATTGACCAATTTGAGTCCGTCCCTTTCATATTTCGCACCGCGGCCTCTCTTTCTTTTGACTTGCAGCATATTGTTTGGGTGGGCTTCTGCGTGGAGTCAGGATTCTTCCTTGCCTTCTTCCTTGCGGGTGCTGTATGAATCGTTTGATGTCTCAGCTGAAAATTTGGATGGAGTATGGTGGTTGGAAATGCCAGGACTTATTGAGGGGACTGACTTACCCATTTATGCCAGTATGGATGAGGAGAACGACTTGTTCATTGGTGTTTTGATTGGGCAGAATGACCTCGATGTTCAAGCAGCCTATGCGCAAACGGAAAGTATCAATAGGTGGAGTGCAGGGGTGACTGAGGATGGAGAGTTAATGCTCCAGACTTGGATATTCAAAACCTCTGAAGAAGATATTCTGCTTGAATTCATTTTGAGTGTTGCCGAGTTGAGTGATTTCCTTCAAAATGCGATAAAAGACAGTTCTTCTGAAGGATTCTTGTTTGATGTAGCGGGGTGTGTAAATGGAATCGAGCGATCTCTAGATGGTTCGCCGATAGACTATCAATCAATGCTCAATCCCCAATCGTATTGTGCCTGCCTAGCTGAATTGGTAGTGGATGATCCCGATTTGTTATTCGCCATGATGGATATTACGAGTCCAGAGTCCATTGAAGCGATGCGTGCTTGTTGGTCCGATTTCTGCCCAAGGTGTGCCTCGATAGGGGTGTCGTTTGAACAGGCCATGTTGGGCTTGCAAGGAGATAGTGATGCCGTAGGTGAAATCAATTCAATTGGGCGTAACAAATTCATAAGTGGATGTGTGAAAGGTTTCTTGTTAGAAGAGCGGATAGATGTGGAGTTCACTCTTTCCCAAATGGAAACTTCGTGTGAATGTTTATACGACCGTGTCCTGAGGCAAGACGGAATGACGATGGAAGAATATCTTGATCCAAACGGCGTCATTTACAATGAAATGCTCGACGAATGCATGCCAGATCTATACGAGTTGCAGGTGTATTTAAATGAAGGTGCCCGTCCGCGAGGTTGCACTGGAAGCATTCGCCTCCCAGTTTTGAGGGACATGTCGGGCACGTGGAAAGTGAAGGTGAATCTGGGTGTGTCGGAGAAGTATTTAATGTTGGACACGGGGGCCAGCGAACTCGTTATTAATCAAGATTGGGCCGATGAATTAAAGGCTCAAGGAATCCTTTCGAATGCACCAATAGACCACGTCTCGTTTATAATGGCTGACGACCGTGAGGTGTTTGCTGATATTTATGTTGCCTCACGCATGAGCTTTGGTGCATGCGATTTTTACGATTTCCAAGTCGCCGTTTTACCCGAAGGGGGTATGTTGTGTGGTATGGGGGTTTTGAGTTTGTTTTCGTCCTGGCAAATTGATGAGGGCAACCGTGAATTGGTTTTAAGGGTCGATTGATAGGACGGGGCAACATCTTCCTGGAGAGAAAGTAGGAACATAAAAAAAGAGGGCACGAAGCCCTCTTTTCAGAACATATAAATTCGGCTTCTTAGAAAGTCGCTCCAAATCGAATGCGGATTTCAGCACCTGCTGAGGATTCGAGATCGTCTGAATTTCCTGAATAGTTAAACTCCGGAGAGATAAACCACATGTCCTTAACAGGAATGAACTTTCCGACGCCAATACTATAGCCTGTGGACGAGGCTGCATCACCGCTTCCAGTGTCTACGCTGCCAAGAACCAACTGTGCCTGCGCGTAGTAGTTGTCACCAAAGAAATAAGCAGCACCAAGGCTCAGCTCCATGCTTGACGCTGTATATTCATCGATAGCATCGGTACCAGGGATAGCAGGGATAGCAGGGGTACCAGCGATAGAATCCGCAGGAACCGCATCAACCCCAGGAACCGCATCAACCGCATTCGTTGTCACTGACCCGTAATTGAGCCCTACCGTGATTGCAATGTCATCTGCAATGGCATAACCAACAAATGGATCGACGTCTACACCATCAGCTGAGAACATCTGGAACAAGGAAGTCGCATCAGCAGAACCCAAGTACCAAGTACCCTTCGGCTGCAGAGGCGCAGCTTCCTGCGCCGAAACATTCACTGCGCAAAATGCAAATGCAAATGCGCTGCAAGAAAGAATAATTTTTTTCATATCAATTATGATTTGATGTTCTGTAAATTTCCGGATTAAACATCATGTACTTTTGACACGGTTAAGAATGTTTTAACATCTGTTGGTGAAAAACAACGATTCTCTAAAACGCTCACACTCATTGAATCTTGACTGAATCAGGAGCCGGATTGCGCTGAGTTTGAAATACCTTGCTGACCATGAAACCTACGATGCCACAAATCATTTTTAAATCGACCGTTGCCATTGTGCTCATGCTTTCCAGCTATGGACTGCTTGCTCAATCGTTTACGGCCATTGGCAGCCAGTCGCTCAGCCAAGTTGAATCATTGGCGATGGATTATGGCTTACCCAGTGCATTGTTTCAACCGATCACAGGTGTAGATGCCTACCGAGTGAGTTACGAGATGCCTTTTTTAGACAGCACCATCACGGTATCGGGGGCGTTGTTTGAACCCACCGACTTGGATCCAAGCTGCGCGCACCCTGTGCACATCTACATGCACGGCACCATTTTTGTTCGCACAGATGCGCCATCGTTTTTGAGTTACGAAGGTGAATTAGGGTACCTCATGGCGGGCTTAGGATTTACCGTATTGATGCCCGATTATGTTGGGCTGGGAGAGGACGACCAGCACCTTCACCCGTATGTGCATGCGGCCAGCGAAGCGGCATCTGGTTCCTATTTAATCGATGCGTTGCATACCTCCGACAACCCTTCAGGCAATGCCCACGACATCAATCAACTCTTTATCTCAGGTTATTCCCAAGGCGGCCACGCAGCCATGGCTTTGCATCGGGAATTGCAGGAAAACTGGCCTCAATATCCTGTCGCAGCCAGCGCGCCAGGCTCTGGTCCATATAGCATCACGGGAGCGCAATATCCCGAGACCTTTGCCGATGAGAATTATTCGAACCCCTCTTATTTGGCGTACACGGCCTTCGCTTGGCAAAGCGTGTACGGAAACCTGTACGAAAACCCCAACGAATACTTTCAAGAGCCCTATGCATCCGAATTGGAGGGGTTGTTGGATGGCATGACACCGGCCTGGGAAATCAATGCTGCCTTGCCGTTTTACACAGCAGACTTGGTCCAGCCGGGCTTGCTGGATTTGTTGCTCAACGAGGGTGAGCCATTCGAAGCAGCAGCATCAGACAATGACGTTTACGAATGGGTGCCCGAGGTTCCACTTCGGATGTACTACTGCACAGAGGATGAGCAAGTCTTTTACCAAAACGCCTTGGATGCAGAAGCCTACATGACGGAGAATGGAGCGGAATCGGTCGAAGCCATTAACCTCGGTGCTTACGATCATGCGGGATGTGCGGGGCAAGCTATTTTTGGTTCGACGTTGTGGTTCAGCACCTTGGCGACCGTCTGTACCCCCAATTCAATTGATGAAGAAAACCTCGGACTCCAAGATTTCAAGGTGTATCCGAACCCAACATGCGGTGCAGAATCGGTGGCATTTTCATCTAAGCCTGTTCCGTGGCGCCTTCTTGACGGGACCGGCCGAACAGTCGCTTCAGGACTAGGCAATCAGTGCGATATATCGGGTTTCCCCAATGGCATGTACATGATTTCGTGGGGGGATGGTTTGACTTTGCAGCGGATCATCATTTCCGATTGAATTCTCATCAGAAGGTGAGCATGGCAGAGTGCTTCCTAAATTCGCTCATCGCATTTGACGGAATTCCTCAAAAAAAATTACATTAGCTTTTAAGGATTTGGCTTTTAGATATTGACGTTAACCTGTTCCAACCGGCAAATTCATACCACGAACGGTTGGTGCGACATGGAATAGAAAGAATGCGATTATTTGATTTTGCCTTTGTTCCGAATTATCCGGAGCCTTTAGAGCGATTGAAAAACTTGGCGGCGAATGAGCATTGGGGTCGAGGGGCGCGTATGCTGCGAAGTTATTTCAACCACATGTTTGACAAGGTGATGGATGACGGATTGCTCACGGTGCACCCGAATGGAAATTCGGCGGTTTTTCATACGGGGCTGTTGACCCGCAGCGATCAAGATATTTATGCGGTTTTTGTCCCCAATGAGCGGGACGATGCACAAGATTGGTTCTTTCGGGGATTCAGCACGCGAGACGCGATTGGCTTGGGCGACTTATTGGCTGAACACGAAGACCTTCCGGCGCGTCCAAGGTTCATTCAGCGTCCGGAACAGGCTTTTTATTCGACCCAATCAGGCCAACCTGAATGCGATTGGCCAAGCTTGATTTTGGACAACGTCAGTCGAATTCCTCGTGAATTGATTCACGATGCGACAGAAGATCGGATTTTGCTCCCAGACTTACGAGATGTTGGAAAGGAGGCGTACATCGAATGCTTAGAAGAGGTAGAGCGGAGGTTGGCTGATGATGAAGGGTTGAAGGTGCTCGTGAGCTGGTTTGAATCGGCATTGGATCGCGCCATGGATAAATTGGATATCGATTATAAAATGGCGGTTCCTTCGTGGCACGCCAAAGACAAATGCGTAGCGTTAATGCTGCCATTGAACACCCATCAGCGTGGAGTGAACATCGCATTGGCGGTGAAGTGGGACGAAGCCAATGGCTATTATTTCGGACTCAATTTGTTGACGTTGGAAATGGCTTATAACAACGCGCGTCTCATCGCTCGACCGGAGGCGAGCTGGTTGGTGGAGGCCAATCAACCGAAGCCACAGCGCTCGACTAGCAGAGACTAACGGTTGCCGGAGTCAGGGGCATCGATTCCCATAACATACCGTTCGGTGATCCGCAGTGAATCGCTCCATTCGGCCCCATCGAATCCGGTGAATAGGGAATCATTGGGTTGCGTGATGTAGCAGGCGAGAAACTTCGATGCCATTGGCCAGTAAGACCAATGCCACTTCTCCTCTTGGTAGCCCGTTCTTCCATTGGTTTGATCGCCATACACTTGAACAAAGCCGTATTCGCTCGCATGAGTCGTGAGCCATTCATAGAGCGCCAAGCCCTTTCCCGATTCGAAATGGGCGTTCTCAAGCGCATTCAAATCGATATCGGTTCCCCAATGGTGCCGAGAAGAGCCGGGCATCGAACTGTATTCCAATATCTTGGTTGCCCGTTCTAGTGGTTCGAAGCCCATGTATTTGGCGCTGGACCATTTTCGGTTCCAGATGTCTTTTTGATGCTTCCACGTGCGTGTCGCACTGATCACTTCGAGCTGAAAGCCGTCTTCATCCGCGGCCGCCGCTAACAACTTCAAGGCGCCAAGAGCTTCCTTTCGCAGATAAATCTTTGGTTTTCGTGTCAATTGAGAGGGAATAGGCTCAAAGTCCGGATGGGCAGCCGGATTCAAATTTCCCTGCAATTCCGCCCAATCAATTCCTGCACAGGGCTCGCTAAAACCTGCGGCACCAATCGTTATTGGTTTTGGAGCTGTGCGCGCAGATGACGCTTCTTCCGTTCCTGTCTCCGTCGCCGAAACGCATGCTCCAACCAGCAACCAACCGCCAATTAACCCTGCCCAACCTTGTTTCCTAATCATACCCTAATTTCGTGAAAACCAGAGATAAATCACCATGAAAATTGAAGCCGCTACTCCTGATGAATATGCTAAGCTAATTCCAGAAGAACGACAGCCAAGTTTCGACCGGCTTCGTCATACCATTAAATCTAATTTGCCCGCTGGTTTTGAGGAAACCATGTCATACGGAATGATTGGTTATGTGGTGCCTCATTCCATTTATCCAGCAGGGTACCATTGTGCGCCTGAGCTTCCCTTGCCCTTTTTGAGCATCGCCAGCCAGAAGCAATTCATTGGCTTTTATCACATGGGCGTGTATGCAGATCCTGAACTGTTAGCGTGGTTTCAGCATGCCTATGGTTTGCTGGGTTTGCGAAAGTTGGACATGGGCAAAAGCTGCATTCGATTTAAAAAATGGGAGGAGATGCCGTTTGAGCTGCTCGGTGATCTGGTCTCGCGTGTGACGGTGTCGGATTGGATTGCCACGTATGAATCTAAATTGAAGCGCTAAGGCATGCGGAAAACCCCCAGCGAATTGAGGATGCATTGTTCATTTCTATGCGGTGATGAAAGGGGAATCCGTCTAACTTTCGCAAGCATTATGCGAAACAATGGCATCTCCTGAACGGCATACACACTGGCGCTATATCATCCTCGATGATTGCCTCAATGCAGCTGCTCAGCAGGATGGACCGCGATGGTTCAAGGCAGATTTATTGAAGGAGCTCAATCGCCAGATGCGTGAAATTCACGGGCAAATCAAGCCGATGGCCATGCGAACCTTGGAGAAAGATTTAGTAGATCTCGAGGTTCATTTTGGTGTCCAGGTGATGCGATCAAGGGAAAAGGGGCGGGTTCATTTCCATTATTCGAGTGATTCCGTTAGCATCCAACAGGCCCAGCTTCATGCATCTGAGCGAAGACAATTGAAAGGCATCTTGGATAGTTTGAATCGGTTTAGGAGCCTTCCTGACTGGAATTGGTGGACGTGGTCCGAGATCATGATTCGCGGACAATTGGGGCTCTTTCCGGGTCCGGTAAGGGGAAAGGAAGCCCTGAGTCGCTTGAGCGCGTTGGAAATGGCACGTGATGCTCAGCGATGGATGATGCCCATGGCGGAAGCACTGCATGCTCAAAGACCGCTGAGGTTGACGCACGCGCCGGGTTTGGGTGAGAAATCCGAGCGAACATCGATGTTGCCCGAATGCATGGCGGTTCAAACCCATGGGGTTTTTGTTATGGGCCGTGGTTGGGACCCGGAGGCTCAAGATTGGTTTCATTGGATAGTCGATCTGAATGAAATCACCGGATTGGACGACGTTGCCGTAGATTGGCCGGAATCGGATGCGGAAGCGGAATCCTTGCAAACTTCAGCACGGATGTGGCGTCAATACTTAGCGAATCGGATGGGCATTCGATCAGGCGTGGTGGATTTGAAGGATCTAGACGCCGAACCCGAAGTTATTCGTGTGTGGGCTGCTGAATCACTGGCCATGCGGTTTTTAAAATCTCCCATGCACGGTTCTCAAGATATGCGAGTGGAAGAGGCCGCTTCGGGTGTTATTTTCTCACTTCAGTTGGTTGCAGACGCTTCGTTCGTGCAATTTGCATTGCAGTGGGGTCGAGATTTTCAAGTGCTGGAGCCTGCGGACCTCAGAATGGTCATGAGGGAGGAGACCAAGGCTATTTCGGACCAATATACTCCGATGTTTGGGCCGTAATATTACTTAGTCCAGCGGCAAAAACACAGCGTTGTCGAACATTCGTTTCCCGTTTTCCCAAAATCCGCGGAACAGTGGGTTGTCTGCAAAATAAACGACGGAGCCGCGTCCAACGGATGTGGTGCCAAAGGCCATGCTCCCGGCTAATTCTCGGTTGGCTCTGCTGCCCACAAACCCACTGACGGGCGCGGGATCATCACCATAGCACCCGACCGTCCAACCGTTGTCCAACGCGGCGTAACGGTTGCTCGTTGACCTCAGTGTGTAATAGGGCGCGTCAGGGTATCCCCAGGCCAACGGGTGACTTCTGTCCAATGTTATTCCATAGACAGAGCCGCTTCCAATCTGCATGGCGTACTGTCGATTGCGTTCTTCAAACGATTCGCGTTGATCCGCTTTCCTTTCTTCCTGCGATCGGCTGCTCACGGATTGACCTTGATCCGAATTATCATAGCGCTCCAGTCCCCAGCCCGATTCGTTCGTGAATAGTCTGAGCGCGCGTTCGACGGCGATCACACGGCCACCTTCTTGAACCCACGTTTGCAATTCGGAGAGCCATCCTTCGTCTGCAAACCCATACCAACCGGAGGGGAGAATGACGGCGTCATAATCATCCCATCGACGGGGGGTGCTGTTTGCGCCGTTGAGTCGAGTAATGGGGTAGTTGAGTTCTTGTTCGAAGTGCCACCAAACCTCTCCAGAACCGAGGCTAGAAAGTCCATCACCGGTGAGCATCGCCACCCGAGGTGCGTCCACCATCCACACTTTTTCCGAGCCCAAATCGGAGCCCTCAATCGCATGACCGCCTGCTACGGCTGCAACCAAAATGGTACCGCTGATGTGCAATGCCTTGACGGCTTGTTCCCAATCCGCAGAGGTCTGATCGCCTGCGAGCATGAAAAGGCTTCCCATAGGATAGGTGCCAGTCGCTTGCACGATGTGCTCAGAATTGGTTCTGACCCGAACGTTGGCATTGTGCAAGGATGCAAGGGCCTTCGCGTAGCCGTCTTGATGGGGTAAAATGGCGTATCCGTATGGGGAGGGCTGCCATTCTGGAATGCGTTGATCTGCTTTCCATTCGCCTCCAGTTACGGGCTTAGTCAATCCGAATGTCTGCAATCCATAAGCATAGGGAACACTCCATGTGGTAATGTCATAGGTCAGCGAGTCTGTCAAAACGGGATCTGGATCAAACAGCACATCGAGAATGCGGGAATGTGTTTGGTACGATGAGATAAGCAAATCACCGGCCTTGACCGAAACCGATCGCGATGAATTGGGGCCGTATTCCCATGCCGTGGTTGGTTTGGTCGAGGAAAGAGCCCGCTCGCATTCGATGTGGTGCCTTCCTAAGAAGTCCACCAGGGCGTCTACCCGGGAGGCGTTGTCTGGGGATACAGGGATGAAATACCCGCCAAATCGGCCCGTCGGTTGGGTGCGATTGGCTTCATGAAAAGCGGCAAATTCTGCAACCAATTTTGAGGACAATTCTGCACTCACTTCAACCGCAGAGAGGCTGGTCTCAACATGGTTATCGATTCGATCCCGAAGGCTGAGCAAGGTGCCATCGTTTTTCTCAACCAACACACCGGCGCCTCCGCTGCCACCTTGTTCATAGGTCATTCCTATGGCTCCATTGTAGATGGGGTAGGTGTCTCCGTAGCTTGGGTAGAGAAGATCAAACGATTCCCGTGTGAAATAGAATTCACCGCGCGCGTCGAAACGCGCTGCTGCAGCATTTCCGATGGCATGCTGGAATTCCCTTTGCCACGGGGTGATGGCTTCGTGAAAAGGTTCTGCTGCCGGAGCGAAATAATACGGCGAATTGTACCCCATTTCGTGATAATCACAATGCACATGGGGCATCCAATCATGGTACAGCGCGGAGCGCTGCTGACTTTCCTGTTGTTTTTGCCATGCCCAGTCTCGGTTCAAGTCGAAGAGGTAGTGGTTGGGCCTTCCGCCGGGCCATGGTTCGTCGTGCTCATAGGCTGCCGGATCAGGATTTGCCCCATTGCTGGCATATTGATTGAACCAAACAGCATATCGGTCGTGCCCGTCGGGATTCAAGCACGGGTCCACGAGGACCACCAATTTGCGCATGATTGCCTCGCCGCTTTGGCACCAGGCTGCCAATTGATGCATGACTTCCAAGGCCGCTTCGGTGCAAACCGCCTCATTTCCATGAACATTGTAACTCAGCCAAACAATGGCAAGGTCATCGTATTCAGCCATGCCGGTGCCACCTTTCATTCGATCGATGTGCTGCTTTCGAATGGTTTCTAAGTTCCCCGCGTGGTCCGGATGGGTGAACACCAAGGCATTCAGAGGACGGCCTTCATACGAGCTTCCGTATTCAACTTGAACGGCATAATCCTGATCGGATAGGTATTCGACGTAGTCCGTGACTTGGTGATGCAACGAGAAGCGACTCCCCAAGTCGAAATTGAGTTTTTCGCTAGGCGTTTCAAGTGAATTTTGTGCTAAACCAATACTAGAAAAGCAAGCTGCTAGGCATAGCGTACTTAAGAAAAAACTCCGCGTGGTTTCCGTCTTTTGCATGCGCCAAATTAGCGCATTCCTGTCAATGTAAGGTTCGGATTATTTGCCCGAGGCAAAATTCACAACGGTGTCATCAAGGGGATTGACTCCGCTTCGCAAGGAGGCGACGAGTTGGCCCTTTTCATCCACGAGAAACTTGTGGAAATTCCATGCCACCTTGTGATCTTGAACGCCGTTCTTCGCCTTTTGGCATAACCACTGGTAGACGGGGTGAGACTCCTTACCGCTGACAGCGACTTTTTCCATCATTTGAAAGCTCACACCGTAATTAGTCGAACAGAATCCCGCAATTTCATCAGCTGTCCCGGGCTCTTGTCGACCAAAGCCATTGCAAGGGAATCCCAAAATGACGAAAGAATCACTGCCATATTGTTCTTGAAGTTTTTCTAAATCAGCATATTGTGGGGTAAAGCCGCACTTCGACGCTGTATTGACAATGAGCACGCGTTTGCCTTCGAGTTGGGCGAAGTCGAACGTCTCACCTTCCAGGGTCTTAGCAGAGAGGTTGTGAAAGTTTTCCATGGCAGGGGTAGGCAGGTAGGTGGCAGAGGATGAGTACATTTTCCAAGCACTTAGCCCAAGGCCAAGCGCAACAAAAAGAACTGTTATTGCACTCCAATTAAAATCCATTCGCATGTTACCGTTACTTTGTTGGTTATGAATGCAACCATCGAACAGATGAATTTGTTTTCTTCAGGGAACGATTCTAGAACAGAAAAGGCCATTGCCATGCGAAAAGTATTCCATGCGTTGTGCGTGACACTCATGTTTGCACATTTTTCATCCAATTTGAATGGCCAATGCGCATCATTTGGTGCGTTTGACATTGGAGAAGATGTGGAAATCACCTGCGAAGACTCCTGCATCACCCTGACTTCGCCGAGCATTGCAAACGTAGCAGTCGGTGGTGCAGACTACGAAGTGGAAGAAATCGATTACGAGTTGCCTTATCCTTACAATCAGGGAGATGTGGCCATCAATACCGGCGATGATGTATACAGTTCCATCATTCCTTTGGGTTTTTCATTCAATTTTTACGGGCAGGATTACACCCAATGCAGAATTTCGAGCAACGGTTGGTTTTCGTTTAATACTTCAGAGACAGCCGGCTACAATCCGAATGGGACCAACCCCAACCCAAATTTACCGCTGAATAGCGTGATGGGTATTTACAGCGACTTGAATCCTTCAACCTGCGGCAACGTTCGGTATGACACGTATGGCGTTGCTCCGTGCCGAGAGTTCGTGGTATCGTGGAACGCGATTTGTCAATTCAGCTGCACCAGCAATCAAGTAAGTGGCGAGGTCGTTTTGTACGAAGGAACCAATGTGATTGAGGTGTATTTAGGTAGCCGTCCTGCGTGTACCTGGGGGAATGCCGTTGTAGGCATCATGAACGCAACGGGCACGGTTGGTTTGTCTCCCACGGGGTACAACACCGGTAATTGGAGTGCTTCGAACAAGGCATGGCGATTCGCCTCCAGTGAAGTGGTCGAAGGCACCACGATGTGGTACGAAGGCGACACTTATTTGGGCATGGGCGACACCTTGGATTTTTGTACTACGCAGTCCACGACGTTGACCGGTTGGTTTGCTCAGTTGCCTCCAGATGAATTTTGCACTCCGCTCGATGTCAGTGTCAGTTCTGCGGGATCATTGACAGCCAACAATCAAATCGATTGGGCCATTGTTTCCGAAAATGGAGCCGTACTCTTGGCCGATGACGCGCCCTTTTCGGGTGATGTTTGCTTGCCGAACGGTTGCTATACGCTGGAGATGTACGACTCGGCCAACAACGGATGGAATACAGCGGAGTTGACGATTACGAACCCAGACGGGGACGTGATTGGTACGTACACGTTAGCCGATGGCGGAGAGGGCAGTGAGTCATTTTGCATTGAAGATTACGACGGTCCGGAACCCACGGAGGACGATTACATTCAGGTTGTTTCGGATGATTTAGAGGTTGTAGCGGTGAGTGATGTCAATGCAGCATTTGATTGGCCATCGCCCATCTGCAGTGGTGGCGATCCCTTTACGCTCGTTCCTGTTGAAGGGTCTGGTCAATGGACGGTCGATTGCGATGGATGTTTTGATGAGGAAACGTTGGTCATCGATCCCGGGCTTGCCGGCGGCGGCTGGCTTGCGGTTACGCATGTCTTGGATGGAGCTTGTTTTGCAGATGTAGAGAATACGGAAATATTTATCAGCACGACCCCAACGCCTCAATTCACGGCTTCGGAAGAAGCGCTTTGCGATGACGAAGTCTTTGACTTCAATGCCACACCGCCATTTGGGGTGTGGTCTGCTTCTTGCGGAGATTGCATTATCGAAGGCACTGGCGTGTTCTTTGCGGACCAGGCGGATGATGGCCTCAACACCGTGACTTTTACGACGCTTGGAGTTTGTCCCGGCACATCGAGTTTAGAAGTGGGGGTGTCAGCCTTGCTCGAGGGCGCAATCACCGGTCCGGCTCTGCTCTGTGAGGATGACAGTGCTATTTACACGGCAGATGTTGCTGGCTACTGGAGCTCGGATTGTTTCGGTTGCATCGATTCGCTAACCGGCGTTTTCAATGCGAGTGGACAAGATGCGAATACGTGGACAGTGATTTTTACACCGGATTCTTATTGCCCGGTGGGCGATGAAATTCAAGTGGCAGTGAATGAAAGTGTGGCCATTGGCGCATCAAATGTTCCGGGTAGCTTGTGCGAGACGGCGGATGATTTCCAATTGAATGTCAATGTTTCAGGCGGAACGTGGTCGGCGGCATGCCCAGATTGTTTGACGGAGTCAGGGCTCTTGAATGTTTCCAGCGCTCCCATTGGAATGTTGCCAATAGACTATGAGATTACCAACGGAGCCTGTGCCGACACTGCGACATGGACCGTGGATATTCGACCCGTTTTGGAAGGAACTTTTGATGCCTTGGATCCGCTGTGCATTGGTTCGACTGCCAACCTCACTTTCACCTTTGACCCGGATATACCGGTGGAATACACGGTGGGAGGCACAGGCGATTGGAGTTCTTCTGCCTGCCCTGGATGCATTGTCAATTCAGGTTCAGGGGATTTTGTTGCGAATCAGTTGGGCTCCATTGACGTCGAATTCGAATTTGACCATCCCTGCAGCGCTCCTTTTTCAGGGACCGTTGTTGTTGCACCTGCTGTAGACGCGAGCATTGAACCGGTCCCGGAATTATGTGAGACAGGCGATTTGATTTTGTTGGAAGCTGCTGAAGGCGGTTCTTCTGCCATCGAAGGCGTTTGGGAATCGGATTGCGATGGATGTTTAATCGGTGAATCCGGCGACGTTAACTTTGACCCGACGGTGGGCGCTGGCACGTACACCGTAACCTATACCATCGATGATGTATGCTTTGATAGCGATGAGATCGAAATTGCAGTTGTTTCTCAGCTCGACGCGACCATCAATTTGCCTGATTGGATTTGTATAGCCCTGGAAGGTCTGCAACCTGGCATTCCCTCGGCTGGCGGAACATGGACTGCAAATTGCGATGGGTGCATCTCAGAAATAGGCACGATCGACTTGTTGCAAGCAGGGGCTGGGCTGCTGGAAATAACATACACCTTGGATCAGTTGTGTGGTGATACGGACACGTTCATCCTCGAAGTGGTAGCGTGCGATGTGGAAGTGGTGAATGTGTTCTCGCCAAATGGAGATGAGCAAAACGATGAGCTTGTATTCAAGAATTTGACCAGTTTCCCAGGAAACCAGTTGATGATATTTGATCGGTGGGGCAACCAGGTTTATCAGAAGTTGAACTATGGCAATAACTGGAGGGCAGAAGGTGTCTCCGAAGGGACGTATTACTACGTGTTGACTGTTCCTGGAAAGAACGACTACACCGGTTCATTTACGCTGGTGCGCTAAAACAACTCAATCGTTTTATTGAAGTGGAGCTTTGCCGCTTGCTCAACAGGGGCTGCTGAGGGAACTTGCGAGGCCGCAAGGCCTTTCCAATTCATGCCGCAATATTCGAAAGCTTGTTGATAAGGAAGGAAGTACGTCTCAAGGGTATGTCGATTGGATTTTCCGGGCTGATACGTGTCCACTGCTGCGCCAACTGTTAGGCTCATTGCAATGGATTTGCCCAGAAGCTTCGATTCATGCGATGGGAAAGCCCACCCCGGTGTCAAAATTTGATCCATCCAGGCTTTTACCAAAGCCGGAGCACCGTACCAATATACCGGAGCATGAATGACAATTGAATCCGCTTCTTCAACCGCAGCTTGCATTGAAGGGGTGGAAAATGTCTCATCCTTGAGATGATCGCTCAATAGCAGGATGGATGCCTCGGAGCGTTGCGCGTGGCGCCGAAGCTCCTGTGAAAAAGAAGAACGAAGCGGCTCAGGGTTTCCAAAAACATAAAGCATGGATGTCATGCCGTCCCAACACTTCGATGACGTCAAAGTTCACAGACGCCGATTTTGAGTGCCCCGCTGTCAATCGCTGAATCGGAACTGCAAACCCACTGAAAAGCTGTGCATACCGGGCGTATCTAGTGGACTCTCGTCAAAAAAGGGCAATAAACTCACTTCTCCTAGCAGACTCATTTTACCAAACCCTATTGCCATCCTTCCATGCAGTTGAAATGGATTGATCGGAAAGTCTTCTCGTTTGTATTCGTGGATGGAGAGGTTTTGTTGTTCAAAGATGTACTCGCCGTGCAACAGGAATCCTCCGACGACTCCCGCCTCGAGATGAAACCCATTCCCCCCTCTTTTGTAGGTATGGAGAGAGGCGAGTAGGGGTATGCGAATGTAGACGGCATTGACATGGTTCTTGGTCACCTGCATGCTGTCTGGACTTAATACTTCAGCCGTGACGCTATTCGATGCATCTTCAAATTGCAGGCGATGCAAATCGTCCACACCGAAACGCCACCAATCAAATCCTAATCCAGTTGTTAATCCGATGAATTCACCGAGTACACGCTGTCGTTTTTCGAAAGGATTGAATTCGACTCTCCAAGATTGGGTCACATCTTCCGAAACAATGCCGAGGCCATCTCGAGCTCCCAGACTCGCGTCGTAATCTTCCATATTCCCTTGGAATAGAATCATGGACACTGTGCTTGCCGAAAACCCGCGCCAGTTTCCCACAGATTTAGCTTTCTCTTCCTTTTTTAAGTTGAGTGAATCATTCGGTATACTGGTAGCCGTTGCACTTGCCTCTGCGGGTTGCGCAAGGCCCGCAACAAAAAGTGCCAAGGGGAAAAAAACACGTCTTGAACTCATCTGCAGCATTCGCATCATTCGTGGAATTAAAAGTCAAATACACGGCTCAAATTAAATCCAAAAAACACGGCTCCGTCTTTCCATGTTCCATTGGTTTCCGTCAGGAAGGCACGTTCAAACATTCCTTGTGAATTGGTCATGTGAAGTTGAAATACATGCCCTCCTGTTTCAATATCCATGCCAATTGATAAGCTATTAACGCTGGCATCGGGCAATCCAGCCAGCAGATAGTGGTATTCAAGATTGATGGATGCCCTGTTGCTCACTTTGTAGCGACCTCCTCCTCCGAGGGTCCACTGATCATGGGAGTCCGAGAGGGATTCCACTAAGTTTCGGTGGGTAATGGACGGAATCAATGCAAGGCTCAGTTTCTGGCCCCACTTCTTCGTGATGATGGCTTGGTGCGTGTAGCTCAAGCGATGTCGGAAATTGTTTTCCCGATTGGGATCGCTCCAACGCAGTCCATTGGCCATGCTGACAGAATAAAGCGTGATGCTGAAGGGAATGCTGTTGTCCGTGTTCTGGCGCAATGCGCGCCATTTCAGCGAACCTTCGAAGGTCTTTTGGTAGGTGCTTCTCGCGATGCCAATGCAGAGGCGATCTGTAATCCCGTAATCAAATGCCATTCGCATGCTCGCATTGTCCAAGCCCCAGAGCGCGTAAGCTCCCTCGTTGATTTGTCCAAACCGATGGGCAATAACAAAGTGAAGAACGTTGGCTCCAGGCGTCTCATTGCTTTGCACATTGATGATTCGGGTGTCCTTAAAAGTTGAAGAAACAGGTCGGACCATCAGCTCCTCTTGGCCTAACTCATCGAGAAGGCTTTGAGAAGACACCTTCTGTGCATCCCCCCAAAAGCAACAAAAAAAGAGGATTGGTAGAACGAGCGAGGTCAGTGGAAAAGAAGAGAGTCGGATCATGCACTAGCGAGGGTTTAAGATGGCTTGAATTGAGACATCCAATGTCTCAGCGATCTTGTTTCGCACCAATTTAGGAATGGAGATGTTGTGATCTGCGGGGGCAATTTGAAAGTTGGATTCGATTGCCCAAGCATCGTCGCTCCACTTGAGCTTCGACGGAATTGTTCGGGGTTGTTCAACGCCGTGAATATTCAAGGTGCCAGTCGCTGTAACATCATGCCACATTCCGTCCTTGAGGCCTTGGTTCCAGTCTGCAATCCTTCCTTCAAATGAACCATTGGGGTACATAGTGGATTCGAGGTAATTCTCATTGAAATGCTCCTCCATGAGGGCTTTTTCAAAACGGAAAGCAAGTATGGGGACCCGAAAGGCAAATTCACCCTCATCGGTGATCAGTCCGGTCACTTGTCCATTAACAGCTTCAATATCCTCTATGGGAGTGGAGGAATAGAACCTCACGGACCCTTCTCGGGTCATGTACTTTTGGCTGAATGCAGTAGATACAAGAAACAAGAATAAGCTCAAGATGAAGATGTGTTTCATGCCATTTAAAATTCGGGGCCACCTAAGGCGATCCATGTTTTGATCAAATCAATATCACAGCTATCCAGGCTCCCGTTTGGTGGCATGGATGCGGAATTAGATTCAGGTAATTCGATTCGTTCGAGAAGATCGCCGTTCAATGCCGCCGATTTGACTTCTTCGTATGTCGTAAGCATCAGTCCACCTTCGGGACTGTTTCCACTGTGACAGCCAGTGCAACGATAATCAATCAGACCAGCAATAGAGGCGTCATATGTTTCAATGCGATCTGGACAGCCCAGTCCAAAGAATTCATCCGCTGTCTCATAGTAGCACCCCTGCAAACTGAGGATAAGCATGGGAATCCAAAATACGTGGTGCTGAAGTGTATTTACTGCTCGCATGCCCAAATATAATTGTCCAAGTGAAGGCCTGCAGGAAATTATTCTTTTTTGTTATCGGACCTGGTCATTCCAAACATCAATTCATGGATGCCAACGTTGGCCAGAGTTTGCGATATTTGTCGAAAGGTGAAGCTATGGGCAGAGCATTTGAATTCCGGAAAGCAAGAAAGTTTAAACGATGGGCAGCGATGTCCAAAACGTTTGCGCGACTAAACAAGGATATCATCATTGCCATTCGTGAAGGCAACGGAGCTGATCCTGAAATGAACCCCCGTTTGCGGGCGGTTCTGCAAAATTGTCGGGCGGCTAACATGCCCAAAGACAATGTGCAGCGCGCAATCAAGAAGGCCACGGACAAGGATACTTCAGATTTTAAAGAAGTCAATTTTGAGGGGTATGCCCCCCATGGCATAGCCGTATTTGTTGAGACTGCAACAGATAACAACAACCGAACTGTCGCCAACGTGCGCAGTCACTTTAACAAATGCAACGGCAACCTCGGAACTTCTGGTTCAGTGGAGTTTATGTTTGACCAGGTATGCTTTTTTAAAGTCAAAGCGGAAGGTCTCGATGCCGATGAACTAGAATTGGAGTTGATTGATTTCGGGGCGGAGGAAATAGGCCGCGATGAGGATTCGCTCATTATCACCGGCACGTTTGAGTCTTATGGGCAACTTCAGTCCAAACTGGAAGAGGATGGCATGGAGATTTTGGAGTCTGGATTGGAGCGCATTCCCAATATAACGAAAGAGTTGGGAGCAGAAGAGACGGCTGAGGTAGAGAAGCTCATAGAGCGGTTAGAAGAGGATGAGGATGTTCAGAACGTATTTCATACGATGAGCTCAGCGACCGAAGATTCCGAGGGTTGAGCGGAATCAGCCGGACGGTCGTTGGTCGGCCATGACCTCGCTTTCAGTACCTTCGCGCCATGGAAAGTAAGCAGGTTTCCGAGCCCACGACATTGCTCGAATTTTTAATGGAACACGGTCAGTATTCGACCCGAACCCGCGCCCGTACCGCAATCAAGGGAGGTGTGGTGGCAGTGGATGGAAAACCCCTTCGGATTCCTTCGGCCGATCTTTCAGCGAATCAAACGGTGACGTGGAAGGCACTGCAGTCCAAAAAAGCCGTGAAGGATTTTGACCTTGGAGGAGGAAAGCCGGCGTCTGATAAAGCGGAAAAAGCACCGTACGAGGTGGTCTACGAGGACGACAATATCTTAGCCTATGTTAAGCCTGCAGGCATGGTATTTGCCTCACCCAAGCCGCAAGTGAAGACGTCATTTACAGCCATGAAAACATGGATGGAAAAGGCGCGACCACAATGCGAGAGCATTCAGTTTGTGAATCGCATTGAGAAGGAGTCTTCTGGAATCTCCATCATTGCCAAGAATTTAATTTGGCGCAAGCACTTGCAAACGAATTGGACGGATTTTACGCGCAAACTCTATGTTGTTGTGGAGGGCCATTTGCCTCCAGACGATGTGTTGGCTTGTTTTTCAAATGAGGAAGGAAAGAAAAAGCGAACGTTGCATGAGGTTCCTTACAGAACTATGCGGGCGACGGCAGCCCATACGATGCTGAAAATGGAAGTGGGTTTTGAGGACATCCCCATGTTAATGGCTGGGTTGCGACGTGAGCAATGCATGCTCATTGGCAAAGGGAAGGAGGCTGCAGACCCCTTGGGCAGATCTGGATTGCATTTGTTTGGAGTGGATGTCATCGGACCCAACGACCAAGTGATTCAAATCAAATCACGGGTGCCACAGCCTTTTCTAAACTTGATGAAAGGGGGAAAGGGCCCCAAGGCTCTGCCCAATTGGAAAAAGTCGAAACATGCGGAACAAAAAAAGCACCCGTGATTTGGTGCTTTCGTGCCCTCGAGGGAGTTTCTGATTAAAGTTGATATCTGTTTTGCAGCCAATCTCGGAGTTCAACAGACTCCTTGGGATTGAGGTTGCGAAAGGCGATGCGCATGGCCCTTCGAATCATGACCGGTTCCGCATGCACGTGGCGAATGAGCGATTTGTATTGCTCTAGCGCGCTTGGTGAGTGCATAATGGGGATACCGGAGATGGACATGAGATCGAGTTGTTAGAATCGATACTTTCCTACGATGGTCGTCCTTGTTTTGTTACAAGAATTCGATAAAAAGTCGTTCCTGCAATGTTCATCTTCATGACATTCAGTGAATTGCAAAAAAGGAACAAAGCACCGGGACGTTTCCCAATGCTTTGCTTAACCTAAACCAAATCACCTGAAGCACTTCTGTGCTGTGATGCTTATGGTCTGATTAAGTCAATGATTGTGCCAAACGTGCTCTGAGGCTCGCTTGGGGAGCCAATTGCCGTTAAATTTGCGAAAAACAAAATCGAATGAGCAAGTCAGTTTATGTTGTGTCGGCGGTGAGAACGCCTATGGGGAGCTTTTTAGGTTCCCTTGCTTCGGTCTCGGCAACGGATCTTGGCGCCGCTGCAATTCGCGGTGCATTGGAGAGCGGCGGAGTATCCCCAGAATGTGTTCAAGAGGTGTTCATGGGCAATGTATTGCAAGCTGGACTCGGACAGGCGCCTGCGCGACAGGCAGCCTTGAAAGGTGGGATTCCGCAGGACGTTCCTTGCACGACCATCAATAAAGTTTGTGCAAGTGGAATGAAATCAATTGCATTGGCTTTTCAGGCCATTGCTTCGGGAGACATTGATGTAGCCCTTGCGGGTGGAATGGAAAATATGAGCCAGGTACCGCACTATTTCCAAGGCCGCAATGGAACCAAATTTGGAGATATGAAGATGCGCGATGGTATGTTACTCGATGGTCTGACAGACGTTTACAATGCGACGCACATGGGAAATTGTGCTGAGTTGTGCGCCAAGGATCACGAAATTTCGCGAGAGAAACAAGATGATTTTGCGATCGAAAGCTATGAGCGATCTGCCAAGGCTTGGGCGCAGGGTGCCTTTAAGAATGAAGTAGTGCCTGTAACCGTTCCGCAACGAAGAGGCGATGATGTCGTGGTGGATACTGATCAAGAGTTTAGCCAAGTAAAAATGGAGAAGATCCGATCGCTCCGACCCGCGTTTCAAAAAGACGGTACGGTGACAGCGGCCAATGCGTCCACCCTCAATGACGGGGCGAGCGCTTTGATTTTGGCATCCGCTGATGCGATTGAGGCCAATGGTTGGACAGCGCTTGCGCGCATTGTTTCGACGGCTGATGCGGCGCATGCACCCGAGTGGTTCACTACGGCTCCGGCCAAGGCCGTGCCGATTGCTTTGCAAAAGGCGGGTTGGGACTCAAAAGAGGTCGATTTGTGGGAATTAAATGAAGCCTTCGCCGTTGTGGGAATTGTCAATGCCAAGCTACTGGAACTGGATGCTGATAAGGTGAATGTGAACGGTGGGGCCGTGGCCCTCGGTCACCCCTTGGGTTCCAGCGGAAGTCGCATCGTTGTTACGTTGATTCATGCCTTGCGCGAACGTGGCTTGGTCAGAGGCGCGGCCGGAATTTGCAATGGCGGCGGTGGCGCGTCGGCCCTAACGGTTGAATTGGTCTAAGGGATGACAGGTCCAAAATCCAAGGGGCGAACCGTGGAATTGTGTGTGCCGCTGGCACCGCTGCGTGTCGCAGCAAGTGACCGAGCTGAGATGTGCACCCAAGCATTGGCAGGCGAATCGGCGGTTGTTATCAACACGGGAGAAGGGGATTGGATTGAAGTCGAATTGAAGGCAGATGGCTACACCGGATGGACCGATGCGAAGCAATGGGTAGCTACCCATGCGCCTCCTAGTCGGAGTTGTCTTCTGCAAGCTCCGGTGAGCAGTTGGTTACGCGAAGACGGGATTCAATTGGAATTGCCCTCGGGGAGTCAGCTGGCCTTGGATGAGAACGATACCTGGCGATTAGGACGCTGGGCCTTGCAGCCACTGGATGATTTGGATGTCGCGCTAGGAGCACACGCTCGTGCGCTCGATGCTGCTGAACAATTTTTAGGAACCCCTTATCTGTGGGGAGGAAAGAGCTTGTTCGGAATGGACTGTTCGGGACTCATCCAGGTAGCTTTCCAATTGACAGGCAAAGTTGTTCCGCGGGATGCCTGTGATCAATGTCAGATGGGCGAATCCGTAAAATTTGACGATCGAAAATCAGGGGATTTGGCGTTTTTTCAAAATTCCGAGGGCCGCGTTGTGCATGTCGGAATCTTATCCGAGCCATCGACCATCATCCATGCAGCGGGTGAAGTTCGTTTGGACGAAATCACTCAAGAAGGAATCGTCCGGAATGGAACACAAACCCATGCACTGCACAGCATCATGCGCTGGTAATATCCAAATGAAATAGTGCCTGATTGGCTGCCATCTGCTTCAAAAGGATGCTGGGTCGATACCGGTCCTCTCCGTAGTGTTCCTGCAGTTCTTTTAAAACTTCCAACGTCGCGTCAATTCCTCGTTCATTGGCCCAAGCCAAAAGTCCCTTCGGGTAATTGACCCCTCGTGTCATCGCTGTATCCAAGTCCGAAGCAGAGGCAATGTTTAAATAGAGGGCTTCGGCTGCCTCGTTGATCAACATCGCAATGATGCGCTCCGAAATCCACTCGAGAGAGCTTGCGTCAATTGTCTGTTTATCAGCACTTTCTGATTCGTAATGGTAGTATCCACGCCCGGACTTTCGTCCAAGCCAACCCGCGTCAACGAATTGTTTCTGAATCAAGCTCGGGCGGTACCTTGGATCGTAGTAAAATGCCTCAAAAACAGACTGAGTCACGGCGTAATTGACATCGTTCCCAATCAAGTCCATTAATTCAAAAGGTCCCATCCTGAACCCGCAAGCCTTCATGGCAGCATCAACAGCTTGGGGTGAGGCCAAACCTTCCTCAACGATGCGCAAGGCCTCTCCATAAAACGGTCGGGCTACTCGGTTGACGATAAACCCTGGCGTATCCTTGGCTTTCACCGGTGTTTTGTTCCAGGAGCGCATCTGCTCCATGGCTCGGATGACCAAGTCAGGGTTGGTTTGCAAAGCAGGAATGACTTCGACAAGTGCCATCAATGGGGCGGGATTGAAAAAATGCAAGCCGACGAAACGTTCTGGATTGCTCAGTTTACCGGCAATGGCGGTAAGGGAAAGGGAGGAGGTGTTGGAGGCCAGGACAGCTGTTGAATCGACAATGGCTTCCAGTTTTCGAAAGACGTCTGTCTTCACAGCCAAGTCTTCCACAATGGCTTCAATGATCCATGTGCAAGGTTTCAATTGATTCCAATCAGTGGTTCGAATGATGGACTGCTGGACCTCTTGGCTGAACTCTACCGTCCAACGCTCTTTTTCTATCAAACGGTTGGCTACCGAGGCGAGATTTTTCTGGCTCTTGTCAAGTGCGCTTTGGTTTTGGTCGACCAAGACTACCTCATGACCACATTGCGCAGCAACTTGAGCGATGCCCGAACCCATGGCCCCAGCACCAATGACTCCTATGCATTCCTTTTCCTTCTTCATGGGCCTAAGTTCGGAATAATGCATTTGAAATTGCTCTCGTACCTTCGAAGCATGGATGTACAGGAAGAATTAGAGGCCTCTGTAGCCTATTTAAAAGAGCGGGGAATAGAAGGAGTTGATGTAGCGATTGTGTTGGGGACGGGGTTGGGAGGATTGGTGGAACACATAAAAGTTATTTCAGAATGGAATTACAGCATGATTCCTCATTTGCCGGTAGCTACCGTAGAGTTTCACTTCGGAAAATTGATTTATGGGCACCTGGCCGGTAAGCGCGTCCTGGCGTGGCAAGGTCGTTTTCATTATTACGAAGGCTACAACATGGAACAAGTGGTCAAGCCAGTTCGGATTTCAAGAATGCTTGGAGCTCAGGCGTTGCTGATATCCAACGCGGCAGGCAGTTTGAATCCGGACATGAAGAAGGGTACTTTGATGTGCATCGAAGACCATATCAATCTGCTACCAGAAAACCCCCTGCGTGGGCCCAATTTGGATCTTTTGGGTGACCGATTTCCCGATATGTGTGCTCCGTACGATCTTCGTCTTAGCGCAATCATGTTTGATGTTGCAAGAGCTCAAGACATCCCCTTGTATACAGGGGTGTATGTTAGTGTTCCAGGACCTCAATTAGAGACTCGGGCAGAATACCGCCATCTCAGATTGATTGGTGCTGATGCTGTGGGCATGTCCACCGTGCCCGAAGTGATCGCGGCGTCCCATATGAAAATGCCATGCGTTGCGGTAAGTGTGCTCACCGATGAATGCAACCCGGAAAAGTTGGCTCCCTTTGATTTGAACGAAGTGATCGAAGTGGCACAAAAAGCAGAGCCCTTGCTGACTCAATTGTTCTCAGAGTTGATAAGCCGGATGGAAGTCTGACGACCGTTAATTCCCGTCCTTCATTTGTAAAACGCTCATTGGGAGGGATTTACTGTGTTTTTTTATTGCATTCATGTTTAAGATTAAAGCACATCGATGCAAGGACTGTGGGGAGCGATTGATTGGAAGAAGCGACAAAATGTACTGTGATGATCGGTGCCGTGTGCGCTATTACCGAAGCAACAATCAACTGCACCTCATCAAACGAGGGGTGGACCAAATCTTGTATCGAAATCGGTCCCTGCTCATCCGCATGAGAGAGAACATGAAAAGCATCACGTCGACGTCAGAGGCGCGGGCCTATTGGCTCAGGCGAAAAGGATTTGATTTTAATTTTCACACACATGTTCTCACCTTGAATGATGGGCGCATGGCGATTATGTGCTACGAAGAGGGATACCTCTTAGATGGAAATGGCGTGGTGCCGTGGTCCGAAAACCATGACAGAGTCAAGGCCTTAATTTCGACGTGAGCGTCCGCTTGACTTCTTTTTTTTCTTTTCGTGAAACGCTCCTTGGTAGTCGGGGTCCCGTTTGCGCAGTTCTCGGTCGATTTCACGGGCTTGTGTCTGTCGCTCAGAACGTGGCGTTTCAAATTCTTCCAAAGCAGGAGGTTCGGGGTACGGCAGGACCTCCGATTGAATGAGTTCTTCAATGCGTTCCATCGCAAATCTTTCTGAGGCATCGAATAAAGTGAGCGCAGTACCATTTCGAAAGGCACGCCCCGTCCGCCCGATCCGATGGATGTAATCGTGCGGGTCGCGTGGGGCTGAAGCATTGATCACCATGGATGTTTCAGGAACATCGATTCCCCGACTTGCCACGTCTGTTGCGATCAATATTTGAACAGCCCCTGTCCTGAATTCTTGCATGGCATTGATGCGAGAATTTTGGCCTTTGTTGCTATGAATTGCCCGTACTCCCAAATCAAACGTGCGCTGGAGAAATCGGCTCAAATTTTCAGCGTCTTCTTTTCGACGGGTAAAAACAAGCAGACGTTCGTCGCCAAGTCGTTCCCGAACAAACCACTCTACGAAGGCGATTTTGGTTCGCAGGTTGGGCAACTCCAGCTTGAATTGTTTCACCGTTGCAACCGGTGTTGATTCTGGAGTCACCTCAATCCGAGTGGGCCAAAGCAGAAATTCATCGGCCAAACGTTCAACGCGGGCCGGGAAAGTGGCAGAAAAAAGAATGTTCTGGCGCTTGGAAGGAATAACTTCTTGAATCTGCCGAATTTGTGGCATAAATCCCATATCCATCATGCGATCTGCCTCATCCAAAACGATGTGCTTCAGCTTTTTTGTTGCGAAATGTCCATGAGAATAAATCTCCAAAAACCTCCCAGGTGTGGCAACAATAAGGTCCACGCCATTCGCTATGGCTTCTATTTGAACTTTGGGACCTACGCCTCCATAGAGAGCGACAATCCGTAAATCGGTGTAGTGGGCAAATTTTACCGCCTCCGCATGAATTTGAAAAGCCAACTCCTTCGTAGGAGCTAAGACAAGTGCGCGTGGCGCTTCTCCTTGGGCATACTTCAGTTGCTGCAATATGGGCAATAAAAACGCCGCTGTTTTGCCTGTTCCTGTTTGCGCAATACCTATAATATCTTGGCCCGATCGCACTGGTGGAATCGCTTGAATTTGGATGGGAGTAGGTTCCTCATACCCCGCATCTGCGATGGCATTTAGAAATTGGCGTGTCAGCTTAAGTTCAGAGAAATCCATGGAACAAATTTAGGTTACCTAAATTGCGCTTAATACATGAAGGACTCTTTTGCGCATATGCGGCCCTATAGGGAGGAAGAAGTACCCGGGGCCATCGCTTTTTTATTAAAGGCCTTGGACTGGAAGGCTCAATTGGCGCCCTTTTTAGGTGAAAGTGCATCAGAAGAGCTCATTGAGCAGATGCACGCTGTTCGCAGTGTCGATAGTTTTCAAGAGCAACTCTCCAAGGTTTTTATCGATTTGGTCTTAGACAGAACGGCGGCAGATGTCACGTTTTCATTCGCTGACAATTTTCAGGGCAAAGGAGCACTGTTTATATCCAATCATCGGGACATTGTTTTGGATCCATCGCTCATCAATCGAGCGCTGCTTTCTCAAAAACAACCCACAACTCAAATCGGAATAGGCAGCAATCTTTTGAAGACGGAGTGGGTGGAAAAGCTCGTGCGATTGAATAAAAGTTTTATCGTGCAACGAGGCGGCTCGCTTCGTGAGCAATTTTTGAGCAGTGCCGAAGTTGCGGCCTATGTGCGCGAGGTTATTTTGAA
>Ga0209601_1000627_pt1 | contig 27595 bp, 21 predicted proteins | sample COGITO_mtgs_1104_4_FD_184796 | JGI IMG/M metagenome (GOLD analysis project Ga0209601, IMG submission 184796) | Pelagic marine microbial communities from North Sea - COGITO_mtgs_110426 (SPAdes) (version 2) | ecosystem: Environmental > Aquatic > Marine > Epipelagic ...
TTCATCCCTATCGGTCTCCTTTAGAATATCCCATACATCAGTTGAAGAAGAGGTATAGGGAAACTCAGTGTGGTTTTTAATTATTTGATTTAGCCTGAATTTTAAAGAATCTCCAGAATGATTGTATGCTGCTTTATAATAGCCCTGTCCTTGTCCAGTGAAAGAGCAAAACAGACATATTATAATTGCTAAAGTTTTTATGTTAGGTCTCATTTTAGCAGTTTATTTAGATATATTAACTCAAGGTAACGTTCTAATCGCTTTCCTCTCTTAAAGGTCTTAATATCGACTATTTTGTTTTGTTCATTGCTGTAGATTACCTCAACATAAAAATCTGAAAGTGAATAAAGATTAGTTGCTTCTTTACTTGATACTAGAAACTCGCCAGAATCCCAAAGCAATTGTGCTTTTTCATCTATTGTCATTAAATTGTATTCGTACAATCCTATCACAAAATAGAAGTTAATTTAAAATCTGTATTCTGTTCCTTACTTAACTTTAATAATAACAACGAAATCTGAAAGTTTCTTTATTTGCTCTGTAATAGATTTATTTTCTAACTCCTTGCTCGCTGGTAACTTAAGAGTATTAGGAAGGGCATCAACAAGATTCAATAAATATGCTGATTTTATTGCATAGTTTACGTTCTCTGTTAAATCAAGTTGCCTATTTACCCCTGATGAAGTTATACCAACAAGGTTTCCACTAAAATCAAACAATGGTCCTCCGCTATTTCCAGGCTGAATAGGCACTTGAATTTGATATGTCGTTATATCACCATTAAAACCCGTTTTCGAGCTTATTTTACCATCAGTAAATTTAATGTCCTTACCCATTAATGACAATGCCATTGGATAGCCCAAAGCAAAAACGTCAGTACCAACATCAACTCTATTAGTACTAAAATTATACGGGATGTTTGCCGTTTCAATAAAGCTAGGGTCATCAATTTTAATTATTGCTAAATCGTTTGTTGCATCAACTTTCACCACACTCGCATTAAATGATTTTATTCCATTTTTGTAATTGAACTCTACCTCTATTTTAGATGCACCATCTATAACATGGTTATTTGTAGCAATATATCCCGACGATGAAATGAAAAAACCAGTGCCATTACTTTGCCAATCTTTAGCAGTATTATTTTGGCTAGGTACTGCTTTAGCTTTTTCCAAACTGCCGCTTATTTCCAATCTATCTCTTTCTAAATCCGACTTTAACTCATCTAATATTGACCTTACGAGTAATAATGTTTCATTGTCTGCACAGTTCTCATTTATTGAGTTATAATATAGACCGACATTAACTCTATTGTTCCTGAAATAGCTTTTTCTCCAAACTTTTCTACCATTACTGTCTGTTATAGTAAACTCTGAATCTAAACTTATATCTATAGCTCCATATGGCATACCAAAAAGGTTTGGAACAAAAAGAGTAAAGCCTGTAAGAAATGCCCAACCAAAACCCGCAACACGGACATTTGCATTTAATTCAGGTATAATATAACCCCGCAAATTTTCTTCATTACTCAGTATATTTTCTTCAAAGTCCTCTTCAATTAAACTTTTAATTTTATTCGAGGTTGATTCGGGGTTAAAAATAGTTGTGACATTAACATACTCATTCTGTAAGAGTAAGTTGGGAATTTTTGAAGGTAATTTAACCTCAGTCGGTTTTAAAAGAGCCCTGTTAAACTTTACGGAACATGAAATAAAAAAAAGGGATGATAAAGTGAGTAAAAGAAATTTTTTCATAATTAATGATTTGCTTCAAAATTACGATTTTACTTTAGTGACCTTTGGTACGGCTTTTATATATTCAAAATAAACAGTTTCAATATTTCTTCTTACTGATTGCGCGCTCGAAACTAAGCACAAAATGCTGTCATGTATCAAGTGACCCCATGCAGATAACCTAGACTAGAAACTCTAATTAAGAACTTTAACCACTCCTTAAACACCTTGAACTCTTGGTTTGTACCGTTAGCATTTATCTTCAATAGGTAAAGTCCTTTAGACTGCTCTTTAGAGTTTCAAAGCCACTACGTTATAATTGCTTTCAAGAGCCTAAAAGTTAAGTTATAACCTTATCAAAAGCTGAAACTATTTAGCTATAAAAACAGAAACAACAGGGGGTGATTGAAGGTGAAATGATTTTCCTTTTGAGCTGAGGTTGTTAGGTGCAGCTATAACCCTATATCTGATACCTTACCTGATTAACGCACCTCAATAAAACATATATAAAATATATGTCCTTAAGACTAGTTTAATGTGTAAATTAATTGGTAGATAAAGACTGAAATCTCAAAATGTGACAATAGGGTGTAAGTTATAAAGAGTAACAGGCTATTGGCACAAAATTAAAGACCTTAGACATGTATAATAAATCAAATATTAAGGGCTTTAATCGCTGCTTAAAAACCTTAAACTCTTGAGTTATTCTGTTAGCATTTACCTTCAATAGATTGGTTTACAGTTTACTATTCGGGACACCATAAGTACGTTTAAATAGCTTAGAAAACAGTATGAGACAGCCTCATACATAATAACATTGAATGACATAAGCAACGCACAGTAAACGGTGTAACATTCTTTGAGTACTAAAACGATAGCTAATAATGGGGTTTGGGGTTATGCAATAGCTACCAATAATCAAAAGTAAACCAATCGAATGCAGTTAGGTGGAGCAAAAGTCTAATCTAGTTAGCAATAGTTGTGTGATAAGTCAAAGATTACCTAAAGAATCGAATTTTAATAAAATAGTCTTGCAAAGAGCATAAAACTCGTTATTTATTATCAAGTTTCAAAAACTAAATTTTTGCAGGGTAGATTAAGGATATCTAAAAGTGTTACCCTTAACTTGAACAGCAAACTCTCTTTTTTTACTTAATAATTAGTGTTTATTCATCGGTTTATCGGTTTAAGTCCCTATGTAATAGGACTAAACCTATGAACCATTAAACTGGTAGACTACCTAACCTATATGGTTTTCCGCTTTGACTTTGTTTTAACCAACCCTTGTTTTTTGCATCAGTTATTAGCGATTTTATTTTAGCTTGACCCTTACCTGCAGTACCTTTGTGTTTATTGTCCAGCACTACTTTTATTTGAGCCTCCAATACACCATATCCAAACTCCTTTTCAGTCTTAAAAACTTCTTCTAAGATTTTAAACTTATCCGTGTCAGCTAGTGTTGATAAATCAAAACCTTTTCTTGTTGATTTAGCAATTGCTTCATAATCTTGGATTATTTGTGGTAACCCTTCTTCGGTAATCTCAAAAGCAAACGGATCGAAACTCTTGTTTCTACAAAACGCTGCCTTAACTATTGAAACATTTGTGTTTGACTTGTCTACTTCAACGCCAAGAACCGTTTCTGCTTTATTCATTAGCTCTGTTCCTATATGACCCCTAGCTTTGTCACTACCAGGGTTTTCGTGCAGCACTGCTATAATGTGAATGTTTTGCTCCTCTGTCCACTTTAATAGCTTTGATGCTATATGAGAGGCTTCAGCTTCATCGTTTATACATGTAATTAGGTCTCTTATTCCATCTATCACTACAAAACTTAGATTAGGAGTGTTCTCTATTGCGTGTTCAACTATTTTTAATCGTTCAGATGGGCTTTTTTTTCGTAAACCATAAGCCTCAAGGTTTTTAGGTACAGTTGTTCCTATTTGAGTGCATACCCTCTTTACAGCTGTTTGTAAGTGGTATTTCGACTGTTCGGTATCAAAGTACAAAACTTGCTTAGGTTCTTCTTTAAATGGTGCTCTAAGTGTGTTGTGGAGGATTTCTCCTCCTACTGTTGTTGCTATGGCCATATTAATGAAAAAGGTCTTCTTGCTTTTAGCTTTTCCTTTTACTAAGCTAAAATTTCCATTTGTACCTAAGGGTATGAAATTTTCATCGTCTACCCTTAATTCCCATGCTATCTCAGGAGGTGTAATGTTTTCTAATATATCAACTCTACATTCCTTTAGGGTTTCAGCTAGCTCATTTTGTACGTTTCTTGTTTTAATCATCTTATTCTCCGTTATTTATTAATGTTTTTTCTTTTTTTTTATTAGCTCAAACCGCCTAATTTATCTTCTACTGACAAATTTTAAAATCCATCATTCAACATTTTTATAATTACTTCTGATTTATAAAAGCACTTTCCTTGTCTTCTAATTTTTGCCTCATCAAATATTCCTTTAGACTGATAACTGAAAAATGTACTCACAGAAATATCCATCAAATCAAGAATATCATCTCGATTTATAAACTTTAATTTTTGTGCTTGTATCTCATTCATTTAAAAAAGCCTAAATTCTATTTTCATATTTTGCTCCTATAAAATTGGGTTTTAATTCGTAGCAACAAAAGCGTAGTAATTAACAGTCTTTAAACAATCATAATTAACAAAATGTAGAATAAAATTATTACATACTGCGTCATATCTAAGTTTCGAAAAAAACAGTGGATTTTATAAAAATTGTATGAGATTTATAGAATTATAACCGTTCGATTGATTATCTTATGGTTGTTGTTTATAACTTGTCTATAACTCACTTTAGAGTAATGAGTCGTTGAGGTATCAGCATTGACCTAACCAACCATAAGACGACGCAGTAGAACACGAAAAACATTAAGTTGTTGGTTTTCAGCACGATGCCTAAAAAGTATAATTTAGTTATAAAATCGATAGGCTTTTGGGTGGTTTTAAGGCTCTTTAAGCCGCTTCTGTTTTCGTGTGAAGTATTTGTATTATTTTAGGGTTTTAGGCTTAAAAAAGCGCTGTATGTATCTTCTAAACATAAATACAAGGGTTAAACTTAATAAGATTTTTACATTTGGTTTATGGCTGTCAGTAAAGGAGTAAAAAAGTTTGTAGCTAGAGAATTTCTAGTCCTTTTGATTTTGGGTGTTATAATGGGGTTAGCCTATATAACCATTGAATTTGTTGCTGAATATCAAGCTAAAAAATTTAATACTTGTGTTGAACAGGTTAATACGAAACAAATACTCTTAAGGAACCTTCAAACCAGGGCTTGTAAAGATGGTTTGGTTTTTTACGATAATAGCGAAAGTGAAAAAAGAACTGCAATACAATATGGTTTAGGTTTAAGTATAGCGCTGCTTTATCTAACTAGGGTTGTTTTCTACACTTTCAAGGGTTTCTATTTAATGGTTCGATGGGCAATTAAAACAGTGAAAGAATAGGATTAAAAGACTTTCTTTAATTAGCAATTTTCATTTTTGAACTCGGCTCAGGTAATAGATTCTTGTATAAGTTTAAGGTTCTTTCCTCTTCTTCTGGAGCAACATCAACACTTATATATCCTTCTGTAGTTTTAGAGCTAGAATGAGCCGCCATTCTCATTAAATACTCTATATCTTCAAACTCAGATGCAAGAGTTAGTAGGGTAGATCTAGCACTGTGTGTGCTAAATGTGTACCCCCTTTTAATTTCAATTGATAAATCTTTTGCAATACGTTTTAGATATTTATTTTGATTTTTGGTTATTGTTTTTTCTCGAACTATAACTTCATCAGCTGTTTCTTTTCCTCTTAGTGCTCCAAATATATATTCACTATTAAATAAGCCTTTAAATTCATTTAAAACCTCCTTAAGCTCTGGTGCTAATGGTAACTTAATTTTCTTCTTGCTTTTTGCTGTTACATATACAAGATGGTCTTCTCTAATATTTTCCCATTTTAGAGTTATAAAATCAGATATTCTCATTCCACCCATCAGAAACCTTGCAATAAAACTTTTTTGAGCTTTCCATATTGGAGTACCATGTTGATATTCTTTAGCTATTAGATTATTAAAATCATGTCTTGACATAGCCATTGCAGTATTGGTTTTATCGAGTTTAGGCGGTTCAATTATATTAAAGGGATTAAAGTCAATTTTATACTTAGATGCTGCTTTATTGAATGCAGCCTTAATATTAGAATATTCCTTTCTTAGAGTTGTTCCTGAATTTGCTTTTTGCTCAAATTCCCCAATTTTATAACCAGTGTAAATGTTAGTAGAATAATCATTCCAAAAATCAACTGTAACAGAACTAAATGGAAGACTATCCCATTTCAATTTTAAATATACATACTTGTTAAGTTTCTTTAAGGTTGACTCTTCTCTGTCCAATGAGTTTTTAGACTTACTCTTTTTAATGCGTGAATTTTCTATTTCATTTTCAATAAACTTTAAAAAGCAAGGTTCATTTGGTCTTGAATACTCAGCTATAACTCCAATAATAGTAGGCTGAAAGTCTGTATTAGCTATTAATCTGTCTTGAGCTTCTGAGAGTTGAGAAATTGTATTCTCTAATCTCCTGTTTAATTCATCAGAACTTCTGAAGTCCTTTATAAAATTTCTAAAACCATCAGCGGCTTTAAACTTTGCATTTGCATTCCAGCTACTTTTAGTTATTCTTATTTCGGTTGGTAATACTTTTCGCTTTTCGTCTTTCTTGTGACAGCGCAGAAATACATGATACAATCCGTTTCTATCTGGCTTATTATTTAAAAAGGGGTAGAATTTTACTTTCTTCATTTTACTGGCATATTACTGACACAAATGTAAGATAAGTATGGATATATCCAAATATCATTAGATAGATGTGGATAAGGAAATCAAGCTATACTAGGTGTTTTTGGTAGGTTTTACTTGTGAGTCATACTGGATTCGAACCAGTGACCTCTGCCCTGTCAAGGCAGCGCTCTAAACCAACTGAGCTAATGACCCTTTTTTATGCGCTATGCAAATCTAATTTTTCTAATCAATCGTTGGTTTCACTTTAGCACCATCAATTTTAATTTCTTTTCCATCTCTAAAATAAATTTTTACCAAAACACTGCCATCATTATTATATCGTGTCCAAGTATTATTTTTTAAACCATACTCATATTTTCCTTCCAGCATTTTTTTACCATTATCGTAATAATAAGTATGTTTTCCTTCAGGTGATCCAGAATCGTAATTTCCTTTAAAGCGGACTGTTTCGTCGTAATAAAAATGTTCCCACTCTCCATCTCTTTGACCGTTTCTATAGTCTCCTATTTCTTTATGATCGTTTAAATGATATAACCAGGGTCCATCTTCTAGGCCTTCAATAAATTCTCCTTCAGATATTACTGTGCTAGAATCAGAATATTCAACAAAAGGACCATTTTCTAACCCATAATAATACACTTCACTTCGCCAGATATTTCCATTATTGTGATACCATATCCATTGTCCATCGTACAATTCATCTTTTGTAAAAGATCCTTTTTGTTCTATTTTTCCATCGCGATAATAGAAAATCCACTCTCCAAACTTTTGTCCTTTTTCATAATCTCCTTCAGCCCTCAGAACGCCATCATCATAGTATTCTTTCCAATGGCCTGTCTTTATTCCATCTTTATCAGCCATGCCGGTACCCAATAGCTTTCCATTTCTATAAACCGATGCACTCGTAACTGCTCCTGTAGTATCGTATTCGCGACAAATACCTTCTTTATTACCTTGGCCATTATAATTACAAATACTTGCAACTTGGCCTCCTTTATGGAAGGTTTTTCGAATATCTAAAAAATCTACTTCTCCAGCATTTTTTGATAGCTTACCACTTTCATATTTCACGGTGCTAATCAATAACCCTTTCTCATCATAAGATTTCCAATAACCATCTTTCAAATTATTGAAATAATCTCCTTCATTTTTGATTTGTTCATTAGGATAAAAATCCTTCCAGGGTCCTTGTTTTAATCCTTTATTATCTTTTCGATTTATGTATTGCCGATTATAAATAAAATCATTTTTGTACTCAATCAATGCTATAATATCACCCGTCCCATTGTATTCTGTGGATACTCCTTCTTTTTTACCTTTTTCATAAGGTACTTTTTCTTTTACTCTTCCATCAGTAAAAAAAGTCATAACGGTACCGTGCAGCGTATCTCTTAAATAGGGTTCTTTTCGCAATAAAAAACCTTCAGTTGTATAGGTTTTTTGAATCCCATATTTTTTTCCTTCACTGTATATTATTTCCTTCTGATTTACGTTGTTTTTGTCGTAAAACTTCCAAGGCCCTTCAAGTAGATGGTTTTCTCTTAATCCTTCACTTTTTAGGTTTCCGTTTGGATAATAATTTTTCCAATTGCCCTCTGGTTTTCCATTTAGTAAAACCCCCTCGCTGGATACTGTTCCATTTTCATACTTAAACTGTGTAAACTTTCCATTGGGAATTGAATCTATCTTTTGAGCAAATAACCCGACCAGACCAAAGTAGAGCAAACAAGAAAGAAGACTGAAAAAGGTTTTTAACACGATAAATAACTCTAAAAAATATTTTAATTATAAGTTTTACTACTATTACTATGCTGTTAATAGTGTTTGTAATTACTTTCCAAAATTATTGCTTTTTGGAGTTGTAAATAGTTAATAACACTCAATGAACAAGTTTGTACATTCAATAGTATTATTTTGATTGATTTCTGAATGGTTTTAAACAAACTGTCCATTTTCTTCGCTAACCGATTTGTACTCATAAGTATTTTCATTTTTCGATGTTTATTAGATGAATTTCGATGCTCGTAAATAAAGTTTGTTAGCGATAAATAATCCTTGACTTTTCCAAAAAAAACATCATCCAAAATAGGTTTGGATTGACATTATTTATTCCGTCATCTTTTATGAACCCTTATTAACATCGTTATGAGCGGCTAAATGGGAATAATGTTCATAACCGTAGATATTTTTTTTAAATTATTATTAATCAAGTATTTATAAACTATTTACACTTATTTTTTAATGATTATCTAATGTTTAAATTTCCTGAAACGCAATTTGATATCTGTATTTTTGTAAAAAATTAGTGAGTATGAAATTAGCTATTGGGGGTGATCATGCGGGGTATGATCTTAAAGAAGTTTTAAAAAAGTATTTAACCGAAAAAGGTTTTAAAGTCTTAGATAAAGGACCTATGAGTGATGAGCGATGCGATTATGCCGACTTTGCCCATCTGGTAGCTAATAGCGTTGAAAATAATGAAGTTGATTTCGGCCTATTGATGTGTGGCAGTGGTAACGGTATTAACATGGCTGCAAACAAACACCAAGGCATAAGAGCGGCATTATGTTGGAAACCCGAAATAGCTACGTTGGCTAAACAGCACAACAAAGCAAATATTTGCACGATTCCTGCTCGTTTTGTTTCAGAAGAAGAAGCAATAGCAATTCTTGATGCTTATTTGGGTGCGGAATATGAAGGAGGAAGACATCAGGTAAGGATTGATAAAATACCTGTCTAGTATATAGTAATCAGTAAATAGTTAGAAGTTAAGGTGTGAAAATATTGAGACATTTAGTATTAATAGTTTTATTTACTGTTTTTGTTCAAGCAGCATTCAGTCAAGACAATTTCACGGATGAATTTCGAGGAGAAAAAGGAATTCGAATTGCTTTTTATAACGTAGAAAATCTTTTCGATACAGAAAACGACCCTGTAAAGCGCGATGATGAATTTACCGAAAAGGGTGATAAACACTGGGATATTAGAAAATATAAAACGAAGCTTCAACAAATAAGTAAGGTAGCAGCTTCCGTTGGGGGTTGGGAGGCATTGGAACTTGTTGCTTTTTGTGAGTTGGAAAATCGCATTGTTTTAGAGGAACTAATAAGTACTACCCCCCTTAAGGAAACGGATTATAAAATTGTACATTTTGAAAGCCCCGATCGCAGAGGAATTGATGTTGGGTTTATTTATAGGCCTGATAAAATAGAGCTTATCCGAACAGAAGCAATACCAATCGTATTTCCTTGGGATAAGGATTATAAAACAAGGGATATTTTATATGCGCGTTTGGTCATAATTAAATTGGATACCATAGATTTCTATGTAAACCATTGGCCAAGCCGTTGGGGCGGGCAGTTAGAAACTGAAGATGCAAGAATGCACGTAGCAAAAACCTTAATTAAGCACAGATCGAGTTTAAAATACCCTAAAAAAATGATAGCCGTTGGTGACTTTAATGATGCTCCAACCGACAAGAGTATAAAGGATGTTTTTAAAGCGGAATTAGATACCAATAAAAAGGCAGATTATTACAACCTTATGTACCCGCACTTGGATAAGCAAGGAACCAATAAATACCGAGGTAGCTGGAGTATTATTGACCAGTTTATCGTTTCGGAGTCACTCTTTCATTCCAAAAATGGATTACAGATAAAGAACAAATCTGCTAATATATTTAACGCTGATTACCTCTTAGAACCAGATCCTAAATACGAAGGAATGCAGCTGTATAGAACCTATTTAGGAATGCGTTACAAAGGCGGTTATTCTGACCATTTGCCGATTTATTTGGATTTGGTGAAATAAAAAAGGGAGCCAAATTGACTCCCTTTTCTTGAGGTTCCGAGCGGATTCGAACCGCTGTAGATGGTTTTGCAGACCACTGCCTAGCCGCTCGGCCACGGAACCATTATGGCGGCAAATGTAGTAAAACGATGTTTTAAAATAGGTTAAGCTTCAAACTATCTTCTAATCGTTACTTCAACTGCTTTTAAATCAAAATGTAAGGGCGGTTTTTGCTTCTTTACAGTTACCTCAATAGCTGTAACAGCTGCATGAGTTTTCTTAATTATGGTCGCAATTCGCTCTGCTACATGCTCAATTAAGTCTGAGGGAGTTTCCATTACTTGGGTAACTAACTCCATTATTGAAACATAATCAACAGTATCCTTTAAGTCGTCAGACTTACCCGAAATACTTAAATCGGTTTCAATTTGTAGGTCCACAACAAATGTGTTTCCTGTAATTCTTTCAGCAGGAAGATGACCGTGATAAGCGTGAAACCGCAAATCTTTTATGGAAATAAAATCAGGCATTTTTTAAAGCCTCAACTTTACTCAAACCATTATCAATTCTAGAAAGTACTTCGTCTTTTCCTAAAATCGCACATATTGCAGACATGCTTGGTCCCATTCCTAACCCCGTAACTAGCAAACGAAAACCAGGCATTACTTTACCAAACCCGTATTCATTGTCTTCGAGGTATTTTTTAAAATTAACCTCAATATTTTCCTCTGTAAAATCAGCTATTCCAACTAAAATTTCACGCAAACCAGCAATAATTGAAGGTGTATCTTCCTTCCATTTTTTCTGGATGGTTTTTTCGTCGTACTCTGTTGGTGCTTCAAAGTAGAACTTATCCGTCATCATATCTTCGACAAAACCAGCGCGTTCCTTCATCAAACCACAAACTTGAGTGACGAAACTTTTTTCAGCTGTTATTCCAGCCTCAATAAGTTTTGGCATTAATAAATCGGCCAATTCTTCATCCGACTTCATTCGTAGGTATTGCTGATTGAACCATTTCGTTTTATCAGCATCGAATTTTGCACCAGCTTTTCCAACTCTTTCAATTGAGAATGCTTCAACCAATTCTTCTAAAGAAAATAATTCTCTTTCATCTCCAGGGTTCCACCCTAAGAAAGCAAGCATATTTAAAAAAGCCTCTGGAAAGTATCCTTTCTCTCTATATCCACTTGATTTTTCGTTAGTTGTTGGATCTACCCATTCTAATGGAAAAACAGGAAAACCCAATCTATCTCCATCTCGTTTGCTTAGCTTTCCGTTTCCGTCTGGTTTTAAAATCAAAGGAAGGTGTGCAAATTGCGGCATAGTATCTTCCCAACCAAATGCTTTGTACAACAAGAAGTGAGTTGGAGCACTTGGCAACCATTCCTCTCCCCGAATAACGTGCGTAATTTCCATCAAATGGTCGTCCACCACATTTGCCAAATGATATGTTGGCATTCCGTCTCCTTTCAAAAGAACTTTATCATCAATATTATTGGTGTTTACGACAACCCAACCGCGAATCATATCATTCATTCGCATTTCTTCATTTCTGGGTGCTTTCAAACGAATCACATACGGTTCGCCAGCATCAATTTTCGCCTTAACCTCTTCTGCAGATAAGGTCAACGAGTTTTTCATGCTCGTTCTAGTAATGCTGTTGTATTGAAAATTGGGCATTTTCATTTGTTTCGCACTTTCGCGAATTGCGTCTAGCTCTTCTGAAGTGTCAAATGCATAATAGGCTTCGCCCCTGTCAATAAGATCGTAAGCGTATTTAGCATAACCCTCTTTTCGTTCACTTTGTCGGTAAGGACCACAACTTCCAGGATTATCAGGACCCTCGTCTGGGTTAAGTCCACACCACTTTAAGGCATCTTTTACATATTGTTCCGCACCCGGCACATATCTAGTTTGATCGGTATCCTCAACTCTAAGTATAAAATCGCCCTTGTGTTTTTTGGCAAACAAGTAGTTGTAAAGTGCTGTTCTAACACCACCCATATGCAATGGGCCTGTTGGGCTTGGTGCAAATCGTACGCGAACTTTTCTAGACATAAAAATGCTTTTAAATTTTGGGCGGCAAAGATAGGTTTATCAAGATACAGCGCAGCAATTATGTAGTTAATTGATTAATTCTACAGATTTATTTAAGTATCCGTTTTGATTCTAATTTTAGAGAGATTCTCAGTCAAGCTGAGAATGACGATGTACAAACAACCCGTTAATTTGTACTAAATCAAAACAGTTGAAGTTTAAGACTCTAAAATGTCGCTATCTTCGCTAATTGCCAATAAAATAAGTGGAAAACACAAACAACATATTAAAAGAAAAGTTAGCGCAGTTTATTCGCAAGTATTACGTGAATCAACTACTAAAAGGTGGATTAATCTTTCTTTCTTTTTCGGTGGCCTTTTTTGTCTTTGTTTCTGTTTTTGAGCATTTTGGTCGTTTTTCTACTTCAGTTAGAACGGTTCTTTTTGTTTCATTGATAGTTGTTAGTGGATTTACTTTTTGGAAGTACATCGCTGTTTCACTTTTTAAGTTGTTGGATTTCGGAAAACGAATTTCGAACGAACAAGCAGCTGTAATAATTGGAAAACACTTTCCAAACATTAAGGATAAGTTGTTAAATACGCTGGAGCTTCAAAACCAGAGTTCGGTTTCGGCCAACGCACTGGTAATTGCAAGTATTGACCAAAGAGAGAAAGAACTTTCTCCTGTTCCTTTTTCGGTTGCGATTGATTTTAAGAAGAACTCGAGATATGCGCGATATACAGCAATTCCAGTTTTTATTTTGTTGTTAATCCTAATTATTAGCCCATCAATAATTACAGATAGCACAAGTAGAATTGTTCAATACAACACTCACTTCGAAGCCCCAGCACCATTTGATTTTAATGTTCAGAAAATTCAAGAAAGCGCAATTCAGTTTAGCGATGTGGAATTGGTAGTTGAGCTTTCGGGAAGCAAGATTCCTAATGTGTGTTACGTTCGGCTAAACGATGGTGCTAGTTTGAAAATGGTTAAGGATGGAAATAATCGTTTTGCATTTACGATTCGAAATATTGAAAAAACGCATGAAGTAGTTTTTGAAGCTGGCGGTTTTTCAAGTCGACCTTATATTATTGAAGTAACACCTAAACCAGTTGTTGAGTCCATTGCTGCGCAAGCGAGCTTCCCAAAATATATCGAACGAGAAAATGAGCTATTCGAAAACCGGTCTTCTTTCTTAATTCCAGAAGGAACCAATTTAGAGTGGAATATTGAAACTAAAAACACAAATGATTTTTCAGCTGCTTTTAATGGTGAAAATATTGATGTAAATCAAAAAAACGAAAAGAAGTTTACTGCTCAAAACAGAATCTTAAACGCGGGTGAAATGGTGTTTTATTCAAAAAACAGTGATGGAAGTCTGGTAGATAGTTCAAAAGTTAGAGTACAAATTATTAAGGATCAAATGCCTTTAATTACAAATCAACAATTTATCGATACGCTTTCTTCGAAGTTGCTGTATTTCAGAGGAACGATAAACGATGATTATGGTTTTACCGCACTAAACTTTGTTTACCAAGACAATGAGAATAAGCTAAAGAAGACGAAAATCACTATTCCCGGTAATGCAAAGGATTTTGAATACTTCTTTACTTGGAACCTCGCTCAAATGCCCGATTCGTTGCTAAAACCTGGGGTTAGTTTTAACTACTATTTCGAGGTTTGGGATAATGATGGTGTGAACGGAGCAAAAGCATCGCGAACCGCAACAAGAGAGTTTAAGGTGCCCTCTAAAAAGGAGATTCAAGAAAAGTCCAGTGAAAAAGACAAGAAGATTAAAAATGACCTTGAGGCAAGTATTGAAGAAGCTAAGAAACTGCAAGAAAATATAGATAAGTTGAACAAGAAGTTAATGGAGAAAAAAGCCATTAGCTGGGAGGAGAAAAAAGAAGTAGAGAACTTGTTGAATCAGCAGAAAAACCTTCAAAATAGATTTGAAAAAATAAAACGAGAAAACGAAATTAACAACTTCAAAAAATCAGAATTTACCAAAGCAGATGAGCGCATAATGGAAAAGCAGAAGCAGTTAGAAGAGCTGATGGAAAAAGTTATGGATGAAGAAACGAAGAAGCTGTTAGAGGATCTGAAAAAGCTCATGGAGAAAAATGATAAGAAGAACCTCCAAGAAAAATTGGACGAATTGAAGTTGAAATCAGAGGATGTTGAGAAAGAGCTTGACCGTTCTCTGGAGCTGTTCAAACAACTGGAATTTGACCGTAAGATGCAAGAAACGATTGATGAAATCAAGGAGTTAAAGGAAGAACAGCAAAAGCTAAAAGAGAAAACAGAAGAAAAGCAAAATAAAAAAGCGGATGAACAGAAGGCAAATGAAGAAAACCTAAAAAAGCAAGAAGAGCTTAATAAAAAAATGACTGACCTTGAAAAGAAGTTGGATGATTTAGAAAAAACCAACAAGGAATTAGAAAAGCCAAACGACATGCCTGACCTTAATCAGGAGAAAAAAGAAGCTAAAGAAAATATGGAAAAAGCCAAAGAAGAGCTTTCTCAAGGAAAGAAAAAAGATGCCGCGCAATCACAAGACAAAGCGAAAGAGCAATTGGAAAAAATGGAGCAGAAAATGAAGGCTGCTCAAGAGAAAATGGAGCAAGAGCAGCAGCAAGAGGACTTAGAAGCATTAAGGCGCTTAAGACAAAACCTTATGCAACTCTCATTTGACCAGGAAGGTTTAATAGAGAAAATACGAAATACGAACCCAAGAGACCCAATGTATGTAGAGCACACTAAGGAGCAAATGCGTTTGTCTGATAATTCAAAAATGATTGAGGATAGTTTATTTGCGTTATCTAAGCGAAACATGAACATTCAGGCTACGGTAAATAAAGAGATATCCGCCATTAATAATAATATGGAAAAAGCGATTCGTGCAATGGAAAGCAGGAAATCAAGCGAGGTTATGAATCGCCAGCAATACGTTATGACGTCCATAAATAACTTAGCATTAATGTTGGATGAAAGCATACAAAGAGCTCAAAAGCAAAAGTCAAGTAAAAAGTTTGGCAAAAAAAGTTGCTCTAAACCGGGTAGTGGAATGGGTAAAAGTATGAGTGAAATTAAGAAACTTCAAAAACAACTTTCAGATCAGATTAAAGATATGCAGAGTAAAAAGCCTGGCTCTAAACCTGGTGACAAACCTGGTCAGGGAAAAAAACCGGGTGAAAAGGGCTCTGGAAGAGGTTCCAAAGCTGGGGAAGCAATGGCAAAGATGGCGGCTCAGCAAGCAGCGATTCGAGAGGAATTGAGGCGTCTAAGCGATGAAATGGGGAAACCCGGACAACAAGGTGGCGCGGGAAAAGAAATGAAGCGCTTGCAGGACTTAATGGAAAAAAATGAAGAGGACTTAGTTAATATGAAGCTCGATCAAGAAACCATTAATCGTCAAGAGGAAATTATGACTCGTATGTTAGAGTCGGAAAAAGCAGAAAGAGAAAGGGAATACGACAATAAAAGAGAGTCCAAAACAGCGCAGGATATCAGTAGCCCTTCAACCGACTTTCTTAAATACCAAGAAGAAAAAAGGAAGCAGGTTGAGTTATTAGAAACTATTCCTCCAAATTTGAAACCTTTCTATCGTAATTTAGTAAATGAATACTTCAACAATCTATAGCATTGAATTCCTATGAAGAAGGAGCTCCGGTTTTCAGCCGATTTAAATAACCTAGACAGGGTAGAAAAATTTGTTAACTCAATTCTCGAGTTCGAAGAAGTAGACGAGCGTTTATATGGCAATATAATTATTGCCGTCACGGAAGGGGTGACCAATGCCGTGGTGCATGGAAACAGAAGCGATGCTTTGAAAGAAGTTCAGCTTCAGTACAATAGTTCTGACACAGCCATCGAGTTTAGAATTAAAGACCAGGGAAAGGGTTTTAATCATAAAGATATTCCTGATCCAACCTTACCAGAAAACGTAAAGAAGTTAGACGGTCGTGGTGTTTTTCTTATCTCAAGCCTAGCCGATCAAATCAAGTTTCACGAGAATGGTTCGCTTTTAGAAATGCAGTTTAATTTAGCGATTTAGTCTCCAAGATGATCAATTTTTTTTCAGAAGATATTGATTTCTCGCTAGAAAATCAAGCACATATTACTTCTTGGATAAACAAACAGTCATCCCTTTATAATGCTGAAATTCAGCTAATTAACTACGTTTTTTGTTCTGATGAGTTTCTTTTAAATATTAATAATGAGCACTTGGGTCACGACTATTTTACCGATATCATTACCTTCGATATGAGAGATGCAAAAGGTCAACCTATTGAGGCTGACATTTTTATTAGCATCGATCGGGTAAAAGAAAATTCGATCAGTGAGGGTGTTGCTTTTTTAAATGAGCTGCATAGAGTGCTAATTCACGGCTTTTTGCACTTGGTTGGATACGCAGATAAGACAGTGCAAGAGGCCGCCGAAATGAGGGCCCAGGAAGAGAAATGCTTATCTTTGCTGGAGCTGTAGTTCTACAGATGTTTCACGTGAAACTTTCCATATAAACAATGTTAGATAAATACGATGTAATTGTAGTTGGTGCTGGACATGCTGGATCGGAAGCGGCGGCAGCGGCAGCTAATCTTGGTTCTAAAACACTATTGATTACAATGGATATGGGGCGAATTGCTCAAATGTCTTGTAATCCAGCCATGGGTGGTGTGGCTAAAGGTCAAATAGTTCGTGAAATTGATGCGTTAGGTGGCCTTTCTGGAATTGTATCGGATAAATCCGCAATTCAATTTAGAATGCTAAACCTGTCGAAAGGACCCGCTATGTGGAGTCCTAGAACTCAAAACGACAGACTACTGTTTAATATTGAATGGAGAAACCAACTCGAAAAGATTAATAATTTAGATTTTTGGCAGGATACTGCTACTCGAATTCTTACCGAAGGCGATAAGGTAATTGGTGTAGAAACGGGAATGGGAATTAAGGTATATTCGAAAACAGTAATCCTTACAAGTGGTACTTTTCTAAATGGGTTAATCCACATAGGAGATAAAAACTTTGGTGGAGGGCGTGCAGGAGAAAAAGCATCATACGGAATAACGGAATGTTTAAATGAATTGGGGTTTGAGTCTGGCAGAATGAAGACGGGAACTCCCCCTAGGGTTGATGGACGCAGTTTAGATTATTCAAAAATGGAAGAGCAATTTGGCGATGAAGATGTCGTGAGTTTTTCCTATCTGAAACCACATAAACTTATAAAACAACGCAGTTGTTTTATTACATATACTAACCCTAAAGTTCACGAATTATTAAAAGAAGGGTTTGATAGAAGTCCAATGTTCAATGGAAAAATTGACTCAATCGGTCCACGTTATTGTCCTTCTGTAGAAGAAAAAATAAATCGTTTTGCAGATAAAGATAGGCATCAAATTTTTGTAGAACCCGAAGGTTGGGATACGGTAGAGATCTACGTCAATGGGTTTAGCACCTCTTTACCAGAAGAAGTTCAACTGAAGGCTCTGAAAGCAGTACCTGGATTCGAAAACGTAAAAATGTTTCGTCCGGGATATGCTATTGAATACGATTACTTTCCACCTACCCAGTTGACGCATACGCTTGAAACAAAAACGGTAAAAGGTTTGTTTTTTGCTGGTCAAATTAATGGCACGACGGGTTATGAGGAAGCAGCTTGCCAAGGATTGATGGCGGGTATAAATGCTGATGCTGTAGCTCAGGGTAAGGATAAGTTTACGTTATCTAGAGATGAAGCGTATATTGGGGTTTTAATCGATGATTTAATAACCAAAGGCACTGATGAGCCATATCGGATGTTTACTTCTAGGGCAGAATATAGAATTTTGTTACGTCAAGATAACGCTGATATAAGGCTTACTCCTATTGGACATAAATTAGGTCTTGCTGGGGCTGAAAGAATGGCGTTATTAAATGAAAAATTAAAAGGTACAAAGGAGGTGCTGGATTACCTGAAAAAGACTTCTGCGGAACCTAGTATCTATAATGATTATTTATTAGAAGTCGGCACTGATGAGTTAAAGCAAAAGGTAAAATTAATCACTTTATTGTCTCGTCCTCAAATGAATTTACAGCCAATCATCGACAGAGATAATGGTTTAAAGGAGCTTATTACCAAATATAATGACTTACAAAGAGACATTCAAACGCAAGCCGAAATCACAATAAAATACGAGGGCTACATATCTAAAGAAAAAGAAATGGCGGATAAAATGAATAAGCTAGATCAGTATAAGGTGCCGGGTGACATTGATTACTTGAAGTTTTCTTCTCTATCGATGGAAGCACGCTTGAAATTAACGGACATTAAACCAATAAACTTGGGTCAAGCCAACAGAATTAGTGGCGTGAGTCCTGCCGACATTTCTGTGCTAATGGTTTACCTGAATAAGTAGTGCTAAATGGTTGATTTGTTTCACGTGAAACAGCCCTAACAATCTATTTACAAGATAGTTATATGCTTTTATTTAGTTTTTGATATTCTTTAAATCGTGATGCAGCCTCTCGACTTCTTACGGTAAGCCATTGATTATCTGTGGTTTTGGAACGATAACCAAGCAGGTGAAGAAATGGTTTCGTGAAAAATCTTGCGATTTTCAGATTAACCCGCATTACAGATTTAGATTCATCGGTCCAGGAAACGCCTGGTAAAATTGGCAATATGTGATCGAATTTTATTCGTCTAAGCACACCCGATAACGATTACTTGATATTTCATTTTAATTAGCCATAAACGCTATTGCAAATTAGTTGAATTTGATAATCAGTAACATTTTCTGGCGCACCGTTAGGAAAGTTTGTGAATGAGGCCTAACCCTTAGCCAGCCGTTTATAACTTGAAACCACATCAAAAAAGTACACGAGTTTAAAGGTTAAGGTGTTTCGTTGGCCTTGTTCAAAAACGGTGTTGAGGTTATTGAAGTAGGAGGTTCGTATGACCTGCTCGTCCCGCTGTAGGTTGTTTTTGTACACGATATTCATAAAGCTACCAGGAGCAAATTGCCATGTAAAAATGAGGTCGGTATTGAAAGCGTTGAAGTTAAAATCGGCGTTTTCGGTGAAATTAGGATCAGGGATAATGTAGCCCTCTTCGTCAAGGTCGCCGTAATAATCGTATAAGCCATATGACCAGTAGTGACGCATCCTAAGCGTAAGTGCTAGATTGTTTTTGAATAAGTATTTTCCTTGCAAAATATTGGTCAATGTGCGCACATCCCGCACACCGTACTTAGGCGTTCCATTAAAAGTTCCGGCATAACCAGCACCGTTTAAGAAAATGGAATAAACCGAAGAAGGCCTTAAGGAGAGTTTATCGCTAAGTTGAAGAATAGGCTCTATACCGACTTCAAAATAATTATTGACCACGTAATCTGTAAAATAACCTTGACCGTAACCCACCTCAGCATCCAACGCTATTTTTTTACTGTAGTCGGTTGAGACACCGATACCGTTGAAGTAAAATTCTGGAACGATAAATTTTTGTCCAGACACCCGAGACTCGAATAAGTCGATGCCGTCGCCAATTTGAGAGCTCATATTGACAAAAAAGGCATTGAAACTAGGAAGAATAAAGGCCAACCGTCCGCTGTAACTGTTTTTCAAAACTTCTCCTGTCGTATAGTCTTGCTGAATAGTGTAGGTTAAGGTGTTGTAGTTGCCATTCAAAATCCAAAATGGATTGTACCTATTGTATTGCAGCTCTAGAGAGTGCTCACGAATGTTAGTGGCAAAGTTTACCCCAAGGTCGTTTGGATTGTAATTAAGTGACTTATTTACACTTTGTAAATCGAATTTAAAGTTTCCTTTTATTTTCCCAAAACCCAAGGTATAGCTTACACCATCGCCGGGGTCTTCACTGAAAATGTGCGCTGATAAATTGCTGTCGCGCTGAGAAATTTTTGCATCCCCATTTACAGCGTATTTTGACTTTTTATTAATTAGATTTAATCCCAAAGAAGACACATTAGCGTCGATAAAATCGCCGTCGCGTGAAGTGTTTAGGTTAATGAAATAAATGGAACTATTATTTCTTAGGTTTTGGTCAATGGCTACTATGTTGTAATTCACTAATGGATTGGTTTGTAGTTCTCTTTTTTCACCCGTTTCGGTGTTTTCGATTATAGCTGAGGCAGGAGCAGTAATCGCGTTCATAATGCCAATTCCAAGTCCATTTTTATCCCGTCCCGAAACCTTGGTTACGTTAATCAAACGAGCGGTATTTGGGTTTTCGATTACTTCGTTTGAATCTACTTCTGAAAACGCATCAGAATAACCTTCAGGAACACCTCCAATGCGTCGAGAATAGAACAAGTTACCGAGATTAAACAAGTCCACCCCTTCTTGAAAAAAGGGGCGTTGTTCTTCAAAAACGACTTCAAATGCCCCTAAGTTTTTTACAATGTTATCGGAACGTACTTGAGAAAAATCGGGCAGCAAAGTCATGTCCAAGGTATAGCTTTCGTTTAGACCAACTTTTAGGTCGGCACCTGCGCCAAATCCATAACTACTTTCGTCATTTTCAAATTCAGCGAAGGAAGACACATAAGGCGAAAGCGAAATACGAGCGGGGTCTTTAATGTCGTTTAAGCCCACTAAATCGCCCCAATAATTAATTTCAGTTTCTACTTCTTTGGGAACTAAAGACCACTGTACCTCTGTTCGAATACGACGAATTTCGCGTAAGAAATTGATTTTCCAAAGCTGCTTATCTCCTTTAGGAAAGCGAATGGAGTAGTAGGGAATTCGAATTTCTGCAATCCAGCCGTCGTCAACGATTTCAACGGCACTTTCCCAAACGGCATTAAAGGATTCGTCAGAAATTCTAGAATCCGATTGCACACCAGATGCCGAAACCTTGAAGGTAAACGCATCGATTTTTTTGTTGTAGGTATCAAAGGAAACCGTAAAATGGTCGGCATTGAGTCGATCGTCGCGTTCGCCCAATTGAGTCATAATACTATCGGGGTGCGGGTCGTAACAATACCCCAGAATGTAAATGTTGTTGTCATCGTACAAAACTTTCACATCGGTTTTGTAAACAGGTTTGTTTCCTTCGGTGGGGTTTAACTCCAAAAAATTGGTGGCAATATTGGCATTGAGCCAACTTTCTTCCTCCATCTTTCCATCAACCGTTATTTTGTCTTCGGTTCTGGAGACTTGCAGCGATTTGTTCTGACCGAACAAACATGCATGGCAAAGCAATAAACTGAATACGTAGAGGACTTTTTTGGGCACGCCTTAAAAACGGTTTTTTGAATCCTGCGAAAGTAAAGCAGGAAAGTGCTTTTAACGTTGACAAATAAGTAGTAGAAAAGACTTTTTAGGACAAGAAAGGTAGCTCAAGTGCAAACAAGTAAAGCGAACGCAGTTATTACTAAAATGGATTCGTCGCCCAAACGTTCAGCTCCGTTACAAATCCTTTGTCACGCATTTCGACAACAGAAACAATAGAATGTGCAATTTCCAATGCTCCTAATTTGTTCGACTCCTCTTCGCGTTCTTTTCTGTCCGTTGCTGCAAAGGCGGTGGCTACTTCGCTTGGGTTAACCAAAGAAACACGGATGTTGAAAGGGCGCAATTCGGCTTGCCAAGATTGGGTCAAACCGCGCACAGCAAATTTTGAAGCTGCGTAAACACTTCCTCGCGCAAACCCTTTAAGTGCTGCACTAGAACCTAGGTTAATTATGTTTCCGTAGTTCTGAGCTTTAAACGTTTTTACTATTTCCTGGGTCAGCAAGGTAAGCCCGAAAACATTAGTGGCATAAACGCTTTGTAAGTCTTCCAAAGTAATTTCTCCCAAGGTTGGAAAAACACCAATTCCAGCGTTGTTTACAAGCACATCGATTCGTCCACCCAAAAGTGAAATGACTTTTGCAGCCATAGGTTCTATTGAACTAAAATCACTGATATTAAACAGTAATGGAATTGCGCCCAATTCTTTTGCGACAGCATTTAACTTGGCTTCATCACGGCCTGTGATAATAACTTTTGCGCCTTTTTCGATAAATTGTTTTGCTGTTTCTTTTCCAATTCCAGAGCCTCCACCGGTAATTAGAATTGTTGAGTTTTTTATTTCCATTTGACGTATCTTGTAGTTTTTAAAACAATCGATTTTCTTTACAGTTTTGAAACTGTAAGATTAGAATTTAAATCTCTTCTAGGATAGATTTTCCTTTCGATTTATTGTCAGAAATCTACTGCCAATTTTCGTGGAGACGTATTTTTATTTTGGCTAAAATTTAGGGTTGAGACGAACAAGTTTCAGCTATTGAAAGTCCCTTCGCTAAAACCAGGCGCATAACAAAAACCTAAAATTAGTGAAGGGCATTTTAAATCCGCAGTTCTTTCTTTACTTTCCGCAAATGAAATTTATACTCTCTGGCTTACTTATCACAGCCCTTTCTTTTTCGCTAAACGCACAACAAAAAGGTGACTCTTTATTTATAAAAAGCATATACAATAATGCACTTACCGAAAGCCCGGCTTATGAAAACCTGCGGACTTTGTGTAAAGACATTGGCGCACGAATTACCGGATCTGCAGAAGCAGAAATGGCCATTTATTGGGGTAAACAACTCTTAGAATCCTACGATTTCGATACGGTGTATCTGCAAGAAATAACCGTTCCGCATTGGGAGCGAGGCACTCAAGAAGCTGCATGGATCATCAACGAAAAAGTTACGCTGAAAAAAGTCGATGTAATCGCTTTGGGCGGTTCGGTAGGCACAAACGGAGTTTTAGAAGGAGAAGTAATAGGGGTAAGTGGAATTGACGAATTGGAAAAAATAGGAAGAGCTAAAATTGAGGGTAAAATTGTATTTGTAAACAAACCCTTCGACCAAACTCAAATTAGCACTTTCAAAGCCTATGGAGCTTGTTCCAATCAGCGTTGGGGTGGCGCAAAAGAAGCTTCGAAATACGGAGCAAAGGCGGTCGTTATTCGTTCTTTGGCTCAGTCAAATGACGATCACCCGCACACGGGTTCTATGGACTACAAAATGGAAAATAAAATTCCTGCTGCAGCACTCAGCACCAATGCTGCGAATACATTATTGGACTGGTTGAAAGAAGGGAAGGTAACGCTCAAATTAGAAATGGACTGTCGATTTTATAAAGATGAGGTTTCCTACAATGTTATTGCTGAAACTTATGGAAAAGATGATCAGGTAATTACGTTTGGTGGTCACCTCGACAGCTGGGATGTAGGTGAAGGTGCTCATGATGACGGGGCGGGAATTATTCATTCGATTGAAGCTTTGCGTATTCTAAAACAATTGAATTATCGGCCGAAGCACAAGTTGAGATGCGTGTTATTCATGAACGAAGAAAACGGAAATTTTGGCGGAAAGGCCTATGCCAAATGGTGTAGCGATAATAAAGAAAAACACATTTGTGCTTTAGAAAGTGACAGAGGCGGATTTCAGCCACTGGGCTATGATGTCGTTGGAACTGATGAACAACTCAAGTTTGTGCAATCCTTTAAACCCTTGCTTGAGGATTATCGATTGTACAATTTTGAAAAGGGTTATGGTGGTGTAGATATTGGTCCTCTTATGAATTACTATCCCGACATTTTACAATTGGGTCTTAACCCTGTCTCGCAGCGTTATTTCGATTTTCACCACGCCGAAACCGATGTTTTTGAAAACGTAAATAAACGCGAACTAGAATTAGGCGGAGCAAGCTTGGCTACCATGGTTTATTTGATGGATAAGTATTTGATTCCGTAACCTCTTAAGTATGGATTGAAATGCTTGTTGAAATCAATAAGAACAAGGTGATTTTTGAATTTCAACCTTTGGATGAGTTTGATTTTAGCATGGATTTGTATTTAAAGCGATTGAATGGAGCCTTGTCAGCCAGAACAATCTACATAGGAAGCACACAGAAGAAATGGGGCTAACGCCCCATTTTGTTTTTATTGGTTCTAAACCCTTACATTTGGTACAAAATACCAGAAGTATATGTTTAGCACGAAAATCCTCAGCTGTATTGTTTTATTATTTGTTTTTTCAGGAAATATTAATGCCCAAGTTTTAACCGATGATTTTGAAGGTAATGGAACCATTTCGGCATGGAAAGAAGATGCTTCGACGATTACTAAACCATTTGCCAATCCTTTTAACCAAGGAATAAACACCTCAAACAATGTATTAAAATATGAGGATAGCGGAGGAGACTATGCCAATGTCTTTTTTGACGTCGGTCGAAACATTGATATGGGAGTTAAGCAAGCATTTAAATTAAAAATCTATGTTCCTTCAAGGTCGATTTCGGGCTCATCTCCTAATCAAGTATCTTTGAAATTGCAGGATGGATCTATTTCTTTACCATGGTCCACTCAGTCGGAGATTGTAAAGTCCATTCAGCTGGATGTATGGCAAGAGTTGACATTTGACTTTAAGAACGATAATTTTATTAACCTTGATGCCGGCTCTTCGGATCCAATTGATCGAACAGATTTTAATCGGGTTCTAATCCAAGTAAACGGAGAGAATAATAAAGATAAGGTAGTTGCTTATATTGATGATTTTGAGTTTTATAAGTCAGCACAAGGACCAACTGGTAAGGTGTATAACCATCTCGTGTGGTCTGACGAATTTAACGGTTCAGGGAGTTTAGATGCATCAAAGTGGTATCATCAAACAAAATTGCCTGATGGTGTTAGTTGGTACAACGGAGAAATCCAACATTATACCAACCGCACAGAGAACAGCTATCAGGCCAACGGATCTTTGCATTTAGTCGCAAAAAAGGAGACCTTCTCAGATCAAGGACAAACTAAAAACTATACCTCAGCTAGGTTAAATTCAAAATACGCATTTACTTATGGAAGAGTTGAAGTGCGTGCGAAATTACCAACGGGAAGAGGCACATGGCCAGCAATATGGATGTTAGGCAAAAACATTGATGAACCAGGAGGTTTTTGGAAACCCGAATTTGGAACCGTGGCCTGGCCCGCGTGTGGCGAAATTGATATTATGGAACATTGGGGAAATAACCAAGATTATGTTCAAAGTGCCATGCACACGCCATCTTCTAATGGAGCTACGATTAATAAAGGGGGAAAAACATTATCGGGAGCAAGCAACAATTTTCATGTCTACGCGGTCGACTGGTACGAAGATAGAATGGTTTTTACCTATGACAGCGTTGAAGTTTATACTTACAAACCTGCGACTCGCGATGCTAGAACTTGGCCTTTCACTGCAGACCAGTATATTTTATTGAACACCGCCATAGAGCCTGGAATTGACCCCTCCTTTACTTCAAGCGATTTGGTTATTGACTATGTACGTATTTATGATGATCAACAAGTTGAGGATACTTTGGAAAGTTACGTCAATGAAAAAGCGTTTCAAAACCCATCTATTGCAGTCTACCCCAATCCCGTTAGTGATATTCTACGAATAGCTATTCAAGACGTGACTGAGTATGCACATTGGAAGGTTCTAGATATGGTCACAGGAGAGGTGATAATAAATGGTGAATTAATAAATGCAAATAACAGTGTCGATGTTTCTGAACTAGTAACTGGGGCTTATTTGATTTCAGTAACCTCTGGCCAAAGTCATAAGGCTACCAAGTTTATTAAGTATTAATATCAAAATTGAAATGACAATGAAAAAATTAATTACACTTAAAGTATTAGTAATCAGTATTTCGTTGCTCATTAGTGCAACGGGTGAGTCCCAATTTGTCTCAGTAGGCTCTGGAGGATATACAACACAATTTCCAGGAGTAGATCAAGCAGGAAGAAATGGATTTCCATCAGGTACGCCTTATACCATTGGAATAGCAGCACAAAAACCAGTTCCAACAAATGATTGGTGGTCGGCTCAAATAAAAAACAACCACGCCGACAATCTATTCAACTATCCATATACTTTAAAATCAATACCAGAGGGTTTGGTTGTTTCCTATATACCGTGGGGCGTAATTGATAATATTTTACCAGTTGTTGTTGGCGTTAGCGGTTTAAATTCTTCTAATTGCAATGTTTCTGATTTTTCAGATTGGACGGTTGAAATGCAATGGCAAAATAGCAACCATCAGTTCAATGCTACAAGCGGAATTGGGATGCCTTTTTTGTATTTCGAGAAAAAAACTAATGATATTGCATTAGTAGAAGTTAATCAGGGAACCGTTACTATCTCTAGGGAAGTTCTTACCATTATTGATGCCCGAAATGGTGCTGATTTTGCGGTTTATGCACCTAAAGGAAGCACATGGCTCAAAAACGGAAATAAATACACATCAACTTTAAACGGAAATAATTATTGGTCTATGGCATTTATTCCTTTAGAAGCACGTAATATTTCCTCAGTGGTAAACGACTATAAAAAGTACGCATACGTATTTCCGCAGAATACTAATACAGATTGGTCGTACAATGAGTCAACATCAACGGTTACTACAAATTTTAAAGTGATAACGGACATAAAAGAAGGCAACGACAGTCTTATGTTATTAGGCCTGTTGCCTCATCACTGGTCAAAGTTAGCACCAGGCTCTCCCGCCCCAAATAAAAACAGTTATGCATCAATACGAGGTGAATTGAAAACCATGGCCGGAAATCAATTTTCTGTAGTTTCAAAATATTACGGAATATTACCCACCTTGCCCTACCTTGACTATTACAGTGCGGGATTCAAACCAGGAGATTTGAATAGAAAAATTGATGCAATTAAAAACGATCAATTAAACCCTTGGACGGACTCATACAATGAGGGACAAATGATGAATCGTTTGATTCAAACCGCTAGGATTGCGGATTTAACTGGTGATAAAAAGGCGCTTGATAAGATGGTGAAAACAGTCAAGGAACGTTTAGAGGATTGGCTAAAAGCTGAGGCTGGTGAGAAAGCCTTCTTGTTTTATTACAATACTAATTGGTCAGCTTTAATTGGTTATCCTGCCGGACACGGTCAAGACAACAATATTAATGACCATCATTTTCATTGGGGTTACTTTATACATGCTGCTGCATTTATGGAGCAGTATCAGCCAGGTTGGTCAAATAAATGGGGAGATATGATTAATCTGCTTATCACCGATGCCGCCAATTACAAAAGAAATGACCCAGATTATCCATTTCTAAGAAATTTTAGTCCATATGCAGGACACTGCTGGGCAAATGGTTTTGCATCTTTTCCTCAAGGTAATGACCAAGAATCTACTTCAGAAAGCATGCAATTCAATTCTTCATTAATTCATTGGG
>Ga0209601_1000629_pt1 | contig 27565 bp, 24 predicted proteins | sample COGITO_mtgs_1104_4_FD_184796 | JGI IMG/M metagenome (GOLD analysis project Ga0209601, IMG submission 184796) | Pelagic marine microbial communities from North Sea - COGITO_mtgs_110426 (SPAdes) (version 2) | ecosystem: Environmental > Aquatic > Marine > Epipelagic ...
GCCAATGGGTTGGTTAGGAGTAGCCAACTTGTTTTCATGGTTAGAGTGAAAGGGGGAGGAGTCCCCCTTTCTTTTTTACTTTCCAATACAAAAAGTAATTAGTGTTGATTATCAGTTATTTATGATTTTAAGGTACAAATAAGGTACATTAATACATAAAAAAAACCTTTCGGGGCTAAAATAGTGTTTTTGTTTTGAGGACTTCCAAAACGGGAAGTAAGAAACTTTCCGCCTAACATTTCAACTTAACATTGCACGTTCAATTTCGTGGTATGGTATGCTTTCAGCTTTCTGTATTTGTTCCATTATTCGCAAATACCTTTTGGTGGGCTTTCCTGCATAGGTCTTTTTAAAGTGTTTTTGGTATAATTGGCTGTAAAGGTCATCTGTTTTAAAGTACGCCCCTAATGTTTTGTCCAGTTGCCTGTACTTCTTACTTTGGGTTTGTGTTTCGTACATACAACCGTTAAATGCTTCACGGTGTAAAAAGTAACCGCCTATTGAATACAGTTTACGGCAACGCTTGTTTGTTTGAGGACAAAAGAAATACCAAATAAGCCCCTTACCTAAATTGGACGGCATAGAAACCAATCTTACTTTATAGTTTCGGGGTTCATCCCTGTATTTGTAATCCAGTTCAATGTACGGTTGTTCGCTTTGGGTGTTTACCTTAATTGAAATACTCCCTGTTTTGTTTCCGTTCCTGCTCCAAGTTAGTGTACCGCTTTTTATCTGTTCAGGGTTGAGGTACTCCCATTCTTTTAGCTTAGAAATACTTATTTGCAATGCTTCATTGTATAGGGTTGGGAATGTATGGGGCTTTGGCATTTGAATTTATTTTTGAGAAATAAAACCTAAATAATTAAGGAAGGATAAGATATTTAATATTTTTGAAATATGAAATATTTAATAACTCTTCTAACTGTAGTATTAAGTTTTACTGTTTTTGGACAAAAATGCGACAAGCACTTTAAAAAACAGAAGTCAAGTTCATCTGCTGCTTTTGGAAATAACAATACGGTAATATCTAAATGGAAACATTTTTACAATGAGGGAGCGAGGGATATGTATGTTAGGTTTACTAATATGAATGGCGAAAAAAATATCATAATTCAGCAACAAACAACACAAAATCTTCAATTTAAGCAACCTATTGAATTAGGGAGGTTAATTCGAATTGCATTTATTTTCGATAACAATGAGATATACATTTTAAAATTTGAAAATTCCCAAGAGGATTTGGGAGTATTATTGGGTAAATATAAAACATCGAGAAACTCTACTATTATTGATTCAAAACTTGATGAGCTATTGAAAAATAACCAGATAAAGAAAATTGAAATTCAAAATGCGTTTAGTTCGTCTAATATTAATGCGGATAAAATAATTAATTCAGAAGTTAAATCAAAAGATGCCGAAAATATTAAATTAGTTTATGGTTGTTTTTTGGGTAAAATTTGAATTACCATTGATAGCCTGAAAACGTGGTTTTGTTTTCTATTTCAGGTTCGCCCTTTTCTGAATGTACCGCTTCAACCTTTGGTAAAACATAGGGTATTAACTTACATAAGACGTTTAAACGCTGTACTGGTTCAAGGTCTTTGAGTGTTTCGGTTAACTGTTCAAGTTCCTTTTGCATTAACTCTTTTAGAGTATCTCGAATACTGCCAACCAACGGTTTATTGTATTCAGGTTGTTTGTTTACCTCAACTTTAAGGCGTTCCGTTTGGCTTTTCAAAAGGTCTTTTATTTCGTCTGTATCAGCCTTTTCAAACTCTGAATACTTTACATACTTCAAAACCCATTCAAATACAAATAGCTTTTGGACGGTATCAATTTTTTGTTTGTCCGTTTCAGCTTCAAATAACTGTACCGCTTTTAGAGCTGTTTCAAAGTGTTCTGTAAAAATGTCAATAGACTGGCTGAATAGTTTTAAGGGTGTTTCAGGGTTTTCAAAATTGCCCTTTTGCAATACTTCACAAATCATTTCAAAGGCGTAACCGTTCCAATGTTCGTTTTCGGTCTTAAAGTAGCTTTCAAGTGCCTGTACTTCTTTTGTATTCATATCTATTAAAATTTTGTTGTTAATACTTGTTTGAGTTCCTGTAATCGGTTCAAGTATGGTAAAAAGGTTCTGTTCCCGTTGTTTCCTTTCACGGTGGCAAAGTGGCTTTCAATGAATAGGGAACAATCCTTTATTGTGCTGCACTTGTTCAGCTTTACGAGTTGGGTTGGTAGTTCAATACTTGCAAAGTAGTTTTCAAGTTCTGCAATATCATTGCCCCAGTTTTGGGGTTGCTCCTTTATTATTGGTTCAGGTTGGAATACCTCAACTTTGTATTGTGGTTCAGGCTGCGAAAAAAAAGTTTTTTTTAGGGCTTCACGTTTTTCACTTTTTTCACGGGTTGAGGTTTCAACTGGTTCAGGTTCGGGCTGTGGGGTTTCCGTTATTTCCTGCTTTCTGTATAGTCGCCAATCCTGTTTTATTAGATAGTCTGCAATGTCTTTGCCTTGCTCTTTGTCCTGCTGTGGGGCTACCTGTTCCAGTAAGTCTGAAACGTGAAAGTATGTACCCTGTAAACGCTTTTGTATTTTGGCTGCCTTATTGCTCCATAACTCAAAGGCTTTGCCGTCTTTTGATAGGTCGGGAAACAAAAAAACATTCCTACCTTTTAACGCCTGGCACTTGTTGAGGTTTAAGCTGCTTAAATTGTAAACTGCCAACCAAAGTAAGTTTGTAGACTGTTCAGGGAAACCAAAATACAACGTGCCGTAAATAGCCGTTTTAGGTGCTTCAACCAACGCAACGGGGTTGTATGGGTATTTACTTAAAAGGTGTTCGCCAAACAAACAGGAAACTTTTGTTTCGTTCTTATTGTAGGCTTCCAACCATTCGGGCAACGCCTTATTGTTTCGGGTGTGGTGCTTTTCAATTATTGAGTGTAAAAAGTCCGTGCCTGTGGTATGGTTCTGTTCGTCAAATTGCTTTACCTGAATAGCCCTTACCTTGTTTTGAATGTCAATAAATGGAAAGGTATTTGCCCCTGCTCTGTAACCGTTTTGTACTGTACCCAAATGAAACAATGAAATAACCTTTTCAATGTCCTGCACTTCAAAAGGAAAGGCAACCCGTGTAAGTAGGTTTTGAATAAATGTATTCTGTTCATATCCTGCACGGGTACGGTTGAATACCTCAACGGGAATAAACGCCTTTTTCGGCTTGTTTACGGCTTTCTTTATTCTTTTGTGTTGAGGTGGTTTCCAGTCTGTTTTATTGCCTTTTTCCTGCTCCAGTATTGCTTTTGCGTAACCGTCCAAATATGGGTTGAGGTGGTACGAACAATTACTTTCACGGTCGCAACGTCCGTACTGGTCGTGTAAGTATTCGCCTGTTTGGGTATCAATATACCTTACAAAGCGTTTTTTATCACAATTCGGGCAACGGTACTTTTTACTGCCTTTCTCAAATATGTATCGGTGTTCTGTATTCATATTAGAAAGGTCTTTTACCATTTGACAAATACGCTATATTACCCACGTTAAGCCTATGAACTAAAACCCCAAAACCTGAAAGGCGTTTAATGAAATTGGACTTGTTCACGGGCTTAAAACCGTCCTCAATGCAATAACCCCTGTATTCGGTGTAGAGTTCTTTTATTAACCTGTAATCGGTTGTGGTGCTTTGGTAGTTGTTTTCATCAATAAACATCTTTACACTATCGGACTGGCTTTTGTATTGCTCAACGGCTTGTTTTACCGCTTCACAATCTGTAAACCTCTTTTGCTCCAATAGTCTGTTTAAGCCGTCTAATACCCAGTTAAAAACGCCTGAAAGTTCATTTTCAATTATTTTGGTATGTAGTTGTTTATCCTGCTCCTGTGGTGGTATGGTAACATCAAAAGGAATGATTAAAAACCGTCTGAAATAGGCGTTTGTATGTTCAACGTCTTTGGGTAACTCATTACAGTTAAATATTAGTTTGGCGTATTGTTTCAGCGTGAAAGGTTCGCCATAAGGTAAACGGGCTTCAACGGGTTCACCTGAAACCAACTGTTTAAATATTGCATTTTCCAGTTTGCCGTTTATCTCACTTGCATAGTTTACCAACTTGTTAGCCAATTTCGCCCTGAAATAGCCGTTTTCATTTGTAAGGCTTTGCAATGAATAGTTACTTGTATTTTCTGTACCCAGTAAGGCACTTACTACTTCAAAGAATACGGACTTACCATTTGCCCCAGTACCGTAAAGTATTAACGCCTTTTCTTCTTTTAGTCTATTGCTCCCGTGCTTAATGAAAACAAAGCCCAAGTATTCAGCTAAAACCTTTTGGCGTTCTTTGTCGGGCAATACCTTGTTTAAATACGTTTCAAATAAAGGTGCTTTTGCCTGTGGGTTGTATTCAAATGGTAATTGATAGGTAAGGAAGTCTGAACGGTCAAACGGTCTTAATTGTGTACCTTTTGGGCTTACCTCAAACGTGCCATTTTGTAAGTTGATTAAAACCCTATTTGCCAACGGTGGTTTAGGTTCAAGGTATGCTGTACCTAAAAACTGTTCGTATAGTTCTTTTCTGAATTTATAGTACCGTGCTGAAAAGGTAGGAACGCCCATTTGTTCGGCTGCCTTTCCTAAAAACTTTTGGAATGTTTCTTTGTTGAGTTCATCCCAGTAAGTGCCATTGAACAAGTAAATAAAATCGTGGTTTTTGCATAAGCCCCAACGGTTGTTTTCAGCTATCTGTAAGACGTTTTCAATAGATAGTACAGTATAGTGCTTATTGCTTAGTTTGAAGTTTTCGGCATTGTGTGGGTTTGCCATTGCTTCAAAGTCCAACGGCTCAAATTGTTCAAGTAACTGGCTTAATATTTCAGCGTGTGGGGTTGCTTTGGTTTCCGTTATTTCCTGAACGTGGTTTAAAAGCGTTTCAGGTTGCTGCAAGTCCTCAAACTGTGGGTTTATCTTTATTGCTTTCATATTCAGAAAAGGTTTAATTGGTTGTTAAATGGGGCTTGTTCGGGGTTGGTGGTTAAGTGCCACGCTTTGAAGCCTGTTTGTTTACATAGCTTCTTTTCAATTTCCCAAAGTCGCCCTGCCTTTTCTAAATCCCGTTTGTACCTGCAAATATTCTTTTGAGGTATTCCAGTTGCAGCCGAAACCATTGAAGCTGTGGCAATGTGTTCCTGTAAATACTGAAATATGGTTTTCAGTTGGCTTTTAAAGTCTGTATCTTTACCCTGTCTTTTATGCAAAGGGTTGTTGTTTTTGGTGTTTTCCATTACTTCAACCCTTTTCTATTGTTAGACAAATACGCTTCTGCTTCCTGCTCAATTTCAGCGTTTGACTTTTTACGCCCCTCTTTGAGGTACTCCATAAGTTCGGCACTTGAAAAGTACAGGCGTTTACTCCGTTTCATTACGGGCAATTCGCCTTTACTTACCTTGCTGTAAATGGTAGGTACTGTAAGGTTTAGAAATTGTGCAGCTTCCTGAATGGTTAAGAGTTGTTCAGGCTGTTCGGTGGTGGGTTTGCTTTCCTGTGTATTGTTCTTTAAACAGGAATTAACGCAATCAATAATTACCGTTTGTAAGTCCTCAATCGGTAAAGAAATAAATACTGTTTTGTTCATATCAAATAAATTTTGATACAAACAAACTGGTATTAATAGGCTCAATTTTCCCTGTTTTCCTTATTGGGAATTTTGGGAAAGTTTTATTTTGGAAACCTTTGTTTTAATATCTGTTCTGTAATTGTTTTCGGCTTTATTGTGGTATTTGCCAAACATACTTTCATCAATAGAAAACCGCTTTATTTTTTGTGGTATCAATGAAGCAAATATTTTTCTGTCTGAATAGTGTTTTACAATTCCCTGCCTTTGTAGTTCATCAATCCATACGCAAATAATACCTTTCAACTTCCCTATGTAATTATAATCGGTATCAATTAAAGGTGGTTCAATTTCTTTTAAAACATCAATAGACTGTTGCACCAATTCAATATTGTAAAAAAGTTCATCAAATGTTTTGGGGGCTTCCTGTTCAGGTTTTTGCTTTTCGGTGTGTTGAGGTGGTAAGGTTTCATTAAGCTGCTCCCAAAGTGGTGTTTTTAGGTCTTTGCTCATTTCTTTGCGTTCGTTTGGGCTGTAAGGGTTGAATGTTTCCAACCATTCGTTTTGCCAATCAACGCACCATTTTACAACCTCATTAAATACCTCATTTGGGGTTGTGTTGTATTCATTTCTGCAAATAAATATAGTATGGTTTAGCCAATCTTTACGGGCTTTGTAAGTACCGTAAAAGTCGCCTTTGTCCTGCTCATACCCTTCGCCTTGTTTTCGCGCATAGAGTTTAAGCTGTTCGCCTAAAATCATATCCAGTTTAGCAAGGTCGGTTTGGTGGCTTATGTACTCTAAAAACGCTTTATTGTTTGCCCCAATCCAAAGGTGGTGAAACCATTTTTGCTCAAATCCAAGCGTAACAAAAGACTGTTTGTCCATTGTGTCCGCCATTTGTTCTATGTGTCTTAAATTCTCACTACTCAATAATGAATAGTAGGTTATTTCCCTGTTTGCCATTGTCTTTTATGCTTTGAAAGTTCTTTGTCCTGCTACATATCCAGTTTTATTTTATTGGCTGCTGTTCGTTTGGTTTCATCAACTATTTTGGCGTAAACCTGCGTTGTTTTCAGGTCTTTATGTCCTAACATTTTTGAAACGGTGTAAATGTCTGTACCGTTAAACAGTTGCAAGGTGGCAAACGTATGTCTGAAACAATGAAAGGTAATATCCTTTGTTATTCCTGCTGCTCCAATCCATTGAAATAGGTGTTTATTATGATAGGCAGAATATTTAAGCCCCTCAAATACGGGTTTATCCTGTGGCATATCCTTTGGGTTTTCTGCACCCTCTGTAAAACTGTACGCCTGTTCTGAAATTGGCAATACCTCAACGCCTTTGGTTTTCTTTTGGTTAAAGTTTAGGAAATACCCTTGCCCGTTTATGTATTCCAGTTCGCCCCAAGTCATTTTTTGAATATCTGAAAACCTCAACCCTGTAAGTGCTGAAAATAAGGCTGCACGTTTCAATAAAACATCATTGCAAGGGGTTTTTACAAGTTTATTGAGTTCGTCAAGGGTTAAGTGTTCACGCCTTGTTTCGGCTGCTTTTATTGGCTTTACTTTGGCGTTCAGGTCGTATTGCAAAATACCGTCTTTATAGGCTTGTTTCAATGCAGCTTTAACCTTGTTGAAATACGAAACGGCTGAATTTTGTGATAGGGTGGTTTTGTTACTCTTATTGCTTTTGGTTGTAAGTAGGTATTCTTTGAAGTCCTCTAAAAACTTTTGGTTGAGGTCGGCAAACTTTAAACTGCCATTTGCAAAGGTGTCAAGGTATTTAAGTGCAGCGTTCCAGTTGTCGCTGTTACTTGCTTTGCGTTTGTTGGCTAACTTTGTGAAGTATTCAATAAAACATTGTTCGCCTAATTCTTTTAATCTTAATTGCTCCTTTTCGTACTGGTCGTAAATTTCAGGCTTATTTAAAATGTTTTCACGCTTTTGGCGTATGCTTTCGCCTATTTGCAAGGTTTCAGTATTGTGCTGTTTGTCAATAGGTGTTTTAGGTTTCTCATAAATGTAAAGCCCCAAAAACTCCCTGCGTGTGGGTTCGCCTGTTTCGGGGTGTGGTATCGGTGGGTAAAAGTCAAGGTACAGGCTTTTACGCCCCTTGCTTATTTTCTTTTGTCTTAAACTTACTTTTGTTGCCATTGTCTTTTATGCTATTTGTGAAAACCGTGAAAAATGTGAACGGCTGAAAAAAACTTTTTTTACGTCAATAATTCTTCAATAATCTGTTTCGGTACATAAGCGTACCAACCTTTCTTTATTTTGGGTATGCTGTTTCTTTTGATTAACTGCTGTACGGTGCTTTCAGAAACCTTGTATTTGTCCTGTACCTCTGTTAAGGTGTAACAGTCTTTAATATCAAACGCCCCTGCCTGTTTCCATTGGTTGAGGTCGTTTATTTGTTGTTCAGGTATTTCAGGCTTTCCAGTTTCCTTATTGTTCAATAACCTGTTAAGGGCTGAACGTTTAATAAGTGTACGGCTTCCAACCTTTATTTTTTTTAGGTCGCCTTGCTCAATCAATCGGTAAACGGTACGCCTACTAATTCCAACCAACTGGCATACCTCTTTGATACTTAAAAACTCTTTGGCTTTCAGTTGCTCAATAGGTTGGTTTTTTATTCTTGTGGTTTCAGCGTTTGACTGCTTAACCTTTTCGGCTCTTTTACGGGCTTTGTATGCTGCCTTGCTGCATTTGTCCGAACAGTATTTAGTTACCGTAGTACGGGCTGTAAATTCCTTACTGCAATGCTGACAAATCCGTTTTACTTTTATGTTACTACTCATTTTGTGCCTGTATGTGCCTTAGCGTGTCATTATGTGCCTATGTGTGCCACGATTACCCTAAAAAAACGCTTTGAGGTACAAACAAGCCCTACAAAACGTATTCAGGTACAATAAAGGTACAAATTTGTACCGAATAAACGTATAACATCACAAAGTAAATAGTATCTTTGTCGCAAATAAAAGCCCCTAATTAAGGGGCTTACTAGTAGTTTTTAGTATGTTTTCTGAATGTTTGTTTTGTGGTGGTTACTTTCCAATACAGAATTTTGAAAATATATTCTCTAATAAATCATCTGTTGTTACTTCCCCAGTAATTTCACCCAAATGAAACAGCGATTGCCGAATGTCAGCGGCTAATAAATCGCCAGAAAGTTCATTTGATAAACCGTTATAAGCTCGCATTAAAGCTTCATTTGCCGAAGTTAGTGCTAGGTAATGTCTAGAGTTCGTAATCACAACATCTTGTTCGCCTATCTTACCTAAATTGACCAATTCGATAAGGTGATTTTCTAATTCTTCCAAGTTGTTTTTTTCTTTGGCAGACAAGAATATTGGGTCATATTCATGTTCTAAAAACGAGCGCTTCTCTTTGCTGAGTTGATCCGATTTATTCGCTATTATAACCAGTTCCGAATTTGTTTTTTCCACATCGTTTTTAAGTGCAGAAACTATGGTTTTAAGTTCTGAGGTTTCAATATTAGCAGCATCAAACAAGTAGCAGACAATTGCTGCTTCACGCATTTTTTCTAAGGTCTTTTTTACGCCTAAAGATTCAACCAAATCCTCTGTTTCTCGTATTCCTGCAGTATCTATAAATCGAAATACAACACCATTCCAAATTACCTCATCTTCAATTACGTCTCGAGTCGTACCAGCGATTTCTGTAACCAATGCTTTCTCCTCATTTAGTAAAGCGTTCAATAAAGTTGACTTTCCCGCATTTGGCTTTCCCGCAATTACAACTGGAACCCCATTTTTTATAACATTCCCGCTTTTGAAGGACGAAACCAAAGCCTGAATAACCACATGAATATTCCAAATCAACGCTTTGAGTTCATCTCGATTAGCAAATTCAACATCCTCCTCGCTAAAATCCAGTTCAAGCTCAACCATAGAGGCAAAGTGAATGAGGTCAGCTCTTAATTTTTTGATTTGTTCAGAAAACCCTCCTCGCATTTGTTGCATAGCCACTTTATGTGCAGCTTCAGAGTTAGATGCTATTAAATCGGCAACAGCTTCTGCTTGACTCAAGTCTAGTTTTCCATTTAGGAAGGCGCGTAATGTAAACTCGCCCGGTTTTGCAGGCAGGGCTCCATTTTCGACAAACAATCGAATCACGTCCTGCAATATGTATTGAGAGCCATGACAAGAAACCTCTACAACCTCTTCGCCGGTATAACTTTTCCCGTCTAAAAATAGCGTCACAAGTACCTCGTCTACAATACGATCCTTATCTTTTATTTGGCCAAAATGAGCAGTGTGACTGTTTGCATTGCGGAGGTCTTTTGAAAAAACCTTTGATAGAATATCAATTGATTTGCTTCCAGAAAGCCGAATTACTCCAATAGCTCCAACTCCTTGCGGAGTAGCTAAAGCAACAATTGTATCTGTGTTTAATTCAGTCATATTTCGATCAACTAGTTTTATGAGATAAGAAGGTTAGAAAATTCCCAAAATTAAACTAACCGAATGGCAACTTAATCCGTTAATATTGACGAGCACAATAATAGATAAATATGAAAATTTATACTTCAATAATTTCTTTGGCAGTTCTGTTGCTTTTTGCACAAGTTACTTTTGCCCAGCGTACAATAAAAAGAGTGCTGTTTTTTGGAAACAGTTACACCGCGGGTTTGCCAGAACTCATTTCAAAATTAGCTTCGTCTGCTGGCGACTCTTTAATTTTTTCCGATGCCAGCGCTGGCCAAACGATAAAAGATCATGCAACTTCGCCCAGCAGCTTTACAGCTATTTCTTCTGGTCATTGGGATTATGTTGTCATTCAATGCCAGAGTCAAGAAGGAGCTTTTCGAGATGCTTATGTAAATGCTAATGTTTTTCCATATGCTAAAATTTTAGCGGATAGTGTAAGGAAATATAACCTATGTGGCAAAACAATGTTTTACATGACTTGGGGAAGGAAATATGGAGATGCTTCAAATTGTAACAATTATCCTCCATTGTGCACATTTGAAGGCATGCAAATGAGGTTGCGTACTAATTACCTTAAAATGGGTTCTGATAACGACGCATTTGTATGTCCAGTTGGTATGGCTTGGAGACATGCAAGAACGAATTCTCCATCAATTGAGTTATACGATGCTGATGAAAGTCATCCTTCCATAAAGGGTATGTACCTTTCTGCCAGTACTTTTTACGCTGCTATATTCGAGAAATCACCACTACAAGTCACTCATACAGCAGGATTAAATAGTACTGATTTAGACTCCTTAAAAAAGGCAGCAAATTTCATAGTATTTGATAGCCTTGCCACCTGGAATATTAAGTACGACACCTTGGTAAACGATGTGTTTTATGTAGCTTTATACGATACGGTAACATTTATAAATGACACTAAATCATTATCTTGGGTTCAGTGGGACTTTGGAGATGGAGGTCAATCTCAAGATATCAGTCCAGTGCATATTTACGGTAGAGCAGATACTTTTGCAGTGAATGTTAGCTCCTATGTCGGCTGCCATCAGTTAGACACCACATTTGAGGTTATAACGACCATGTATGAAGAGAATATCCCAGACTCTGCAAAAGATACGACCGTGGTGAAGCCCAATGCAATATTAGAGCTCGAGGCGAATGAGCTATTCGTGTTTCCAAACCCCTGCAAAGGAGCCTTAACTATAGTTTCGGATTTTGGCGCTGAACAAAGTGGTAACTATAGTTTTTTGCTCTTTAATGTTAACGGAATTGAAGTAATGCGCGCGAATCTGCAAGGAAGTCATACAAGGTTAGACCTATCTAGTATGCAATCTGGCGTTTATTTTTACTCAATTCAAAATGGGAGCAAGCAGTCAATTAAGCAAAAAATAGTTTTATTGGAATAGCAATTTACCAATATAGCTTTACTTTGATGCAAAGCTGTATGTTATGATGGACTTACTAAAAAAGCCGCTGGTTCAATTTGTTTTGTTGGGGATAGTGTTATTTGGAATTCAACAAGTATCAAAAGACTCAACAATTAATGAACCTATTCAGATAGACAATCAAGTACGTGAACATTTGAAGCGGGAACTTGAAACGGAATGGCAGGTAAAGCCTGATTCGTTGATTTTAAATGTGGCCAAAGAAAAGTGGATTGAACAAGAGTTATTGTACCGTATAGCAGTAGAAAATGAACTGGATCAGCAGAGTGATTTGGTGAAAAAGGCGATGATAGAGACAGCGGAGGAGTTTATTCTTTCTCAAGTAGATTTTCGAGAGCCTTCAAACGATGTGCTTGAGGAATTCATGAAAACAAGCGATAAGGTTTACTTGACCAAGCAGAGTATCAGTTTTCGTCAGTATTTTTTTGGACAGGATTTAATGTTTGCACAAAAGTCACTGTTTGATTCCAAAGAAATAGAAATTGAAGGGTCTGAACCTATAGAAATACCTGCCAACCAAACTAATAAGTCTTACCGGCAAGTTGCTTCAGATTTTGGCGTATTGTTTTCAGATAGTTTGCAAGGTAAACCCGCAAATTGGAGAGGAATTGTACCCTCAAAGTTCGGTATTCACGTTGCAGTGGTTGACTCTGCAGTAGATGCAAAAATTGCCAATTTAAGCGATGTTCGAAGCAAAGTATTGACGGATTTCAGAAGGCAGCAACTGGTCAGTTTTAGGGACTCAATGTTGACGGAGTTACGAGGTAGAACAGAAATTGTGGAAACTGTTGATTAGGCTGATATGCGATTTCGAAATTTAAAATCTGCATTTGTTTTTATTGCCCTAAGTTCAATGCTTTCGGGTTTTGCTCACGATAAAAGCCCAAATACATTAGTAATTACCATTGAAGGTCAGACAGTTTCTGTTTATGGAAAATCATTTTCAACTTCGACATTATCCAACTTTGAAATTAAAACAGAAGCATCGTGGATGCTCGAAAAAAACAATACATCTACTTTTCAAAACCAACAGATAGAAGAATGGTTTTATACAAAAACCAGCGATCATCCGATAGAAATAGAAAGCAATAACAGGCGCTCGACTTCAATTCAACTTTTTAGAAATGGCGAACTTGTTACTTGGTTAGTTCCCAAAAACCACTTTAAAGTTGATCTACAACAGGAGGTTAATACAACCAATGTTATTCAGGAATACTTGCTATTGGGCATTGAGCACATATTAATTGGTTTTGACCATTTACTATTTGTTTTGGGTTTACTTTTTATTGTAAGGGCTAAGTCCATATTGTGGACCATCACGGGATTTACCGTGGCACACAGTATAACCTTAGGTTTAGCAGTTTCAGGTTGGCTAGTTCCAATAAGTTTGGGGTTAAGTGCAATTTGGGTAGAAGCAATGATAGCTGGATCTATATTAATCCTCGCGCTGGAAATGCGAAAAGGGACCAAGCATTCTACTCCAAGAGCAGTAACTATTGCTTTTGTTTTTGGACTGCTGCACGGGCTGGGTTTTGCAGGAGTCTTGCAAGAACTAGGCTTACCCGATTCAGCTTTTTGGCAGGCGTTAATTTCATTTAACATAGGAGTAGAGCTGGGTCAATTGTTTTTTATCGCAATATTGATTCTTTTGTATCAACTTATAAAAAAGACAGTTTCTATAGAGAAGCTAAGCGTCGCAATGTCAATTTTAGTAGGCGGATTAGCTGCGCTGTGGTGTATAGAAAGAACCTTGTTATTAGCAAATTTGATTTAAAAATAATACATGAAGTTAGTTTCTTGGAATGTAAATGGGGTAAGAGCTGGAGTTAAAAAAGGCTTTATAGAAAAGGTATACGACATGGATGCTGACGTAATTTGTTTGCAGGAAACCAAAGCGCAAAATGATCAAGTTGCGGAGGCTCTTGATGCATTAAAAGGATATCATGTTTTTTCAAACTCAGCAGTAAAAAAAGGCTATTCGGGAACAGCTATCTTAACCAAGGAAGAGCCAATTGATGTAATGTACGATTTAGGAAAACCTATTCATGATAAAGAAGGGCGCTTGATATTTATAGAATACAAGAGCTATTTTATTGGAACAACCTACGTTCCAAATTCAAAAGGAGATTTATCGCGTCTAGAAGAGCGGGTAGACTGGGATGCTGCTTTATTGAGCTATATCAAAAAATTGGAAGAAAAGAAACCGGTAATAATTTGTGGCGATTTTAATGTTTGCCACAGAGATATTGACTTGGCTCGTCCAGCTGCCAACTACAACAAATCTGCTGGATACACTCAAAAAGAAATTGATGGAATGGATAACTACACCAGTAATGGTTTTCTAGACACGTTTAGAGTTTTGCACCCTGATGAGGTAAAGTATAGCTGGTGGAGTATGCGTGGCGGAGCAAGGGCAAAGAACGTGGGCTGGCGTTTGGATTATTTTTTGGCCAGTGAAGCACTTATGCCTAAAGTAAAGCAAGCCGATATCTGGACTCAAATGGAAGGTTCTGACCATTGTCCAGTAATTTTAGAATTAGAGGATTAATTAATGCAAAAGCATCAGGCTAAAAAGTTTTGATTGCTTTACTTTTGACGACCCAAAAACACAGATAAATATATACGATGAGTGTACTTGTAAATAAAGATTCAAAGATAATTGTTCAAGGTTTTACTGGAGGAGAGGGAACTTTTCATGCCGGTCAAATGATTGAATACGGAACTAATGTAGTTGGTGGTGTTACTCCAGGAAAAGGCGGACAAAGTCACCTTGATCGTCCAGTTTTTAATACCGTAGAAGATGCTGTCAAAGAAACTGGCGCTGATGTAACCATAATTTTTGTGCCGCCAGCTTTTGCTGCTGATGCAATAATGGAAGCTGCAAATGGAGGAATCAAAGTAATCATTTGTATTACTGAAGGTATTCCCGTTGCTGATATGGTTGGTGTAAAAGAATATTTGAAGGATTACGACTGCACACTTGTTGGGCCTAACTGCCCAGGAGTTATTACTCCAGGTGGGGCTAAAGTTGGTATTATGCCAGGTTTTGTTTTCAAGGAAGGTAGAATTGGAATCGTGTCAAAATCAGGAACACTTACTTACGAAGCAGCTGACCAAGTTGTAAAAGCAGGATTCGGTATATCAACTGCTATTGGCATTGGTGGAGATCCAATTATTGGAACGTCAACAAAAGCTGCGGTTCAGTTATTAATGGAAGATCCTGAGACGGATGCAATTGTAATGATTGGAGAAATTGGCGGAAACTACGAAGCAGAAGCAGCTCGTTACATAAAAGCAGCTGGAAACCCTAAGCCTGTAGTAGGTTTTATTGCCGGTCAAACTGCTCCAGCTGGAAAAAGAATGGGTCACGCTGGTGCAATCATCGGTGGAGCTGAAGATACGGCAGAAGCAAAAATGAAAATTATGGCTGAGTGCGGAATTCACGTAAGTGCTTCTCCAGCAACTATTGGTTCGACATTAGCTGAAGCGTTGAAAGGATAGTCAAAATAAAAAATTAAGAGAAAAGCCTTCTTGAAGTGATTCAAGGAGGCTTTTTTTGTGAAAAAGAAACTTTAAGCGGCTGAAACAATAATAATTCTTTGAAGAGCTCATAAGAATAGAAGCCTTTTAAAGTGTTATTGATATTGGGATATGTGTTATAACTGACAAAAAGAGATATTGGATATTTGCATAAAATAAGGTAGTGTTGCAGAATTATGTGGGAAATGTGAGGAATACACTCGCTAGCCGTCATGTTGAAATAAATTCAGCATGACCCCACATCATTCTACAACACCGCGTAAAAATAGCAGGTACACTATGGCAAATGATATCATTACTATTAATACCGTCTCCCAGCTTCATGAAATGTTTGGTTATGAAAAACCAAAACACCCACTCGTAACGGTAATTGACGTAAAGAAACTCAAGAATAATGCTGATTTTGTGGGAGTGAGAATGTCTAGCGAAATGTATATGATCTCCTTAAAAGATCACGATTGTGGGATGTTGTACGGAAGAAGTCATTACGACTTTGAAGAAGGTATTTTAGCCTTTTATGAACCCGGGCAAGTCATAACGCAAACCGAAAAAATAGAAGCTGGGATTCAAAGCGGTTGGATGCTAATTTTTCACCCAGATTTGTGTTTAAACTTCTTCGTAAAGTTTTACAGCTATTAGCTTAAATTACAATTACTTTGAGTTATCAAATGAAGAAGAGATAAGCACATTATTCATTTTAAAAATCAGGAACTATGAAACAAATCGATAAAACAAAACCAGTAATGGTAACCGGAGCAAACGGATACGTTGCTAGCTGGTTGGTAAAAAGGTTGTTGGATGAAGGTATAACTGTTCATGCCGCAGTTCGAAATCCAGCTAATAAAGCTAAGATTCAACATTTACTCGATATTGCAGAAAGTTCAAAGGGTGAATTGAAGTTTTTTAAAGCAGACTTGTTGTCGTCAGGATCATACAAAGCGGCAATGGAAGGTTGCGAATTGGTTTACCATACTGCGTCACCTTTTTTTCTTGAAGTAAAAAATCCTCAAAAAGATTTAATAGAACCTGCACTAAATGGTACTTCCAATGTATTGCAGAGCGCTAACGAAGTTGATTCGGTAAAGCGTGTTGTGGTTACTAGCAGTTGTGCTGCAATATATACTGATGCAATTGACACCGTAAATGCACCCGGCGGTGCGATTACAGAGGAACTTTGGAATACAACGTCATCATTGGACTATCAACCCTATTCTTATTCAAAAACCTTGGCCGAAAAAAAAGCTTGGGAAATTGTTCAAGCACAAGATCGTTGGGATTTGGTAACTATCAACCCTTCATTTGTAATGGGTCCAGCATTAAACGCACATGCTCCGTCTGAATCATTGAGTACGTTAAAGACATTGGGAGGCGGAGATATGAAAATGGGCGCTCCCAAAATGGGGGTTGGAGTAGTAGATGTTCGCGATGTGGCCGAAGCACACTTTAAAGCAGGCTATACCCCAGAGGCGAAAGGTAGGTATATAACTTCTGGACATAATTCAGATTTTTTAGAAATGGGGACGGTACTGCTCCCCAAATTTGGAGACAGATTCCCGCTACCTAAAAAGGCTTTACCGAAGTGGTTGGTGATGTTAGTTGGACCATTAACTAATAAGGCGTTTACCAGAACGTTTGTCAAAAAGAACGTAAACATTCCATGGATAGCAGATACGAGTAAAATTAGAAATGAGCTGGGAATGTCTTTTAGACCCTTACGAGAAACGATGGAAGATGCTTTTCAAGTGCTCGTAGATGAAGGTATTTTGAAGGCGAAGTAAATTATAGAATTTGTTTTTGTAATCTACTCCTGCTTTTCTACCCAAATTCTATCCTTACCTTTAAATTCAGGAGTTTGGATGCTTATTACCTTGACCTCGTTTTCCGTATTGTTTTTAAAGGAATGTATTTTTCCTTGAGGAATCCGCAAATAATCTCCTGGTTTGATAAGGTAGCTGGTGTCTCCAATAAAGAACCGCCCTTTTCCCTCAAGCACATATACCAATTCGGTATGCTCAGCGTGATAATGCGGTTTTACAGAATCTTGAACCCAAATAATGTAGGAGGATTCATAACTATCAGAGCAGAGTGAATGGACATTTACATTGTGGTCGGGAGCCGCATTTTTGAGCACATCTAAGTTGAAATACTCTTGTGCTTGTATAGTAACGCTTAAAAGAAGTGCAGTACAAATTGAAATAATCGATTTTATCATAGGTCCAATGAAATTTCCGTTTTTAAACCGGCTAAAAAACTAACAGCGTCCATTCTTTTTTTGCCTTCCAGTTGCAATTCTGTAATCCAAATTGTACCGGTAGAATTGCTAACTCCAATTCTCTTTTTTTCGGTAATAATGGAAGGGTAGGCGTTTTTTAACTCGGATTCTTTTTTAGTACGGTATATCTTCAATTTAAGTTTCTTATTATCTACGAATACTTCAGTATAAGCACAAGGGTATGGGCTCAATCCTCTAATGTGATTGTGCAATTTATCAATAGATTGGCTCCAGTCAACTTTACAAATTTCCTTGTTCAGCTTTGGAGCGTCTTTTACTGCTGTTAAATCTTTCAGCAAATCTTCTTGATTGGTTAAACTATAATCTTCCGCCTTAATTTTTCGGACAGTTTTTACAACCAGATTTGCCCCTACGTTCATCAATCGCTCGTACAAATCGCCTACGTTTTCATCGGGGTCAATCGGTACTTTTTCTTGATCGATAATCGAGCCAGTATCTATTTCATGCTTTAAAAAAAAGGTAGTTACCCCCGTTTCTTTTTCTCCGTTCATTATCGCCCAATTAATTGGCGCTGCACCCCGATACTGTGGTAACAAACTTCCGTGAAGATTAAAGGTGCCTAGTTTGGGCATATTCCAGACTGATTCGGGCATCATTCTAAAGGCAACAACAACCTGCAAGTCGGCATTCAATGCTTTCAATTCGTCTAGAAAATCAGCGTCTTTAAGATTGGGCGGTTGCAACAAATTTAAACCGTGTTTTTCGGCACATTGTTTTACTGCGGAACCTTGCAGTTTCTTTCCCCGTCCTGCTGGTTTGTCTGGAGCAGTTATCACCCCTACAACATTTTCACCAGCTTCAATAAGTGCTTCAAGTGATGCCACTGCAAATTCGGGAGTTCCTATAAATACAATTCTCATGTGTACGATTTAAACTTTAGATGATTGCCAATTTCCTTTCCACAAGTAGCCAAAAATAAGAATGCCAAAGGCAATAAAGTAGGCAAATTCAGCATACCATACCTGGTAAAGTTCTATTCCGCTTTTTGTGGTCAAATAATAGGTCACCACTAAGTAAAAAGCCACTACGACGACTTCAATGAATAAAGCAGTCAATGTTCTTCCAGTTCCAGATACGGCTCTAAATCCTACGATAACAACTCCAAATAGAAACAAAACAAAAGCAATAACTTTAAGAACAGGTAGTGCTAAATTTAAGGTTTGAGCATCGTTAGAGAAGGGCGTTAAAAGATGCGCAGCTCCAAACCAAATTATAGGTTGAAATAATAACGCAAACCCAACACTAAGCGCACAAACCCTGCCCACCATTTTTAACACTAGATCCGATCGATTTTCTCCCATTAGGTTGCCTGTCAATGCGTTTGCTGCATCGCCCAAACCAAACACTGGAATAATAAGCACCATATAAATGCTTCGGCAAATATGTGAAGCTGCTAATTCCCGCTCGCCAAGCCCTTCAATGAGCGTAAAAAAAGCAAACCAAGAAAAGAAAGAGACGAAGTTTTGAATCATAAGTGGACTGGCGGTTTTGAGTACACTGAAGTATACACTCAGTTGAATTTTTACCTTATAAAACAACTCATATTTCTGATGTGGATAGTAGAATATCAGGTAAAAAACAAGCATTATGCTGCTCGCTCCTTCAGCAATGTTAGAGGCAATAGCAGCTCCTTCAACCCCAAGTGCAGGAAAGCCCAAATTTCCAAATATCAAACAATAGTCTAGAAAAATATTCAGTACAGCGGCAATGGGCATTACAATACCAAGTATTTTGGTATTTGCTGTTCCTACCAATAAGGCCATCACGGTTACATTGATAAAATTAAAGTACAATCCCCAAGAACGATAATTGAGGAAGCGCTCTATAATGGCAGCAACAGCATCCGATTCGGTAATAAAAGGCAAAACGGAGGGTAGGCCAAGAATTAAAAAGAGTTGAAGAAGGATACCATAAAGCATCAGAAATAGTAGCGTATGATGCACTAGTGTTCCAATTGCATTAAAGTGCTTTTCTCCATTTCGGCGAGCAATTATTATTTGAACACCAGACGAGAAACCCATTCCAATCATAATCAATAACATGTAGGTTAAACCAGCGTTTCCTGCGCCTCCTAATTCAACGGGACCTAATTGACCAAGAAAGGCTGTATCGGTGAGGTTAACCACCGTCATTGAAAGCCCCATAATCATCATAGGCACAGCAATGCTTAAGATATTCTTGTACGAAATTTGTGCTAGTGGGTGCAATATGAGCGTTGAAATTAAGGTGCGAAAATAACCTTAGTCGTCCGACTCATCATCGTCGTAAGTCAGAGAAATATCAATCTGTCCAACTACTCTAAAAGATGTTCTTCTATTTTTTGCTCTCCCTGCTGGGTTGTCTGTGCCATCAGTATTCATATTGGCTGCAACGGGTTTAGTTTCTCCATATCCTTTGGCTTGAATTCGTTTTTTATCAATGCCTTTTTTTTGTAAGTAATTGATAACCGATTCTGCTCTGCGCTGAGATAAAGAGAGGTTATAATCATCCGAACCTTTATTATCGGTATGCGAACCAATTTCAATGATAAAGCTTGGGTTTTCAATTAACAAAAGGTAAATAGAAGTATCTAGCGTTTGCATGGCAGCAGCATTTAATGAAGTATCGTCAAAAGCGTATAGAATATTAGGAATTACAATTTCAACATCCGGAATAGGTTTTAGGGTCTGATTTTTTTCGATATTGTAGGGTTCCTTTATATTGACCGTTGTAGTTGAATCGGCGTTATTGAAGAATTTTTCTTTGTGGTATACCAGTCGATAATCCGTATTCTCTTCAAGCAGTATTTTGTAGTTTCCATTCTCATCGGTAATTACTTTGTCGGCTAAATACTCCGTATTTTCTTCATCATTTTTGATGATCAGCCGCACTTCAACTCCAGGTTCTGGTTTGTTGGTTTCTTCATTCGTTATGGTTCCGGTGAGTTCGTGACGAATTAGGTTTTTCCATTCGAGTAAGAACAAATCGTCACAGCAGTGTGGGTGTTTTAATGAAATACTGCCTTCTCTGTTCGAAACTACAATTGCATCCTTCCGATTCGGAAAAATTTGATAATACATATCGTCGACTGGAGAATTTACTTCGATTCCAGCATTTTTTGCCTTTCCATTCCACCGACTGCCCTCACCAGTTGCGTACTGAACATCCAGCCCTCCGTAAGATGGCCAACCAGTAGAGGAGAAGTACAATTTGTAGCTTTTATTGTCGAAACTAGGTGTCATTTCTTCGCCCATAGTATTCACCTTTGTACCACAATTCTGCGGTTTATCAAATCGTTTTTTACTAATTCTATAACGAGTGTACCAAATATCTAATCCACCTTTTCCTCCAGGTCGGTCAGAGACAAAGTAGATGATTTCTCGATCGGGCTTTGCACTTTTCCCAACTGAGGGGTGAGTGTTCGTGTATTTGTTACTGTTTATTTCTTCGTGCAATTCTAGCGGTTCGCTCCAGGTTCCAGCATCGTCTTTTCGAAGCATAAATAACTTGCAGCGAATTTGGTTTTTCCAATTGGGTTTGCAGGAAGTGAAATAGATTCTATTTCCATCCTCAGATTGAGAAAAGCTTCCAATGCTCTTGTCATTCAAGGCATTTATTGCAATATCTGCTTCCCCTTTTAATTTCCATTCTCCTTCCGACTTTTGGGCTTGGTAAACTTTCCGTTTTGGAATAGCACCTGGTTCTTCATTATCCACTTTAAAAACTACCGAATCGCTTATGAATGCGACAAACCAAAAATTATTACTGTCGATTATAAAAGGCGAAAATTCAATATTAGCGTGATTGATTTCATTTTCTAAATGAGTTTCAGCTGTTTCTAAATCATTTTCATCTGCTTTTGTCGCCATTTCAATACCAGCGAGTTCGGCCTTAACTAGCTTCTTGTATTTATCACCGTCGTTTTTTCCTATATTTTCTTTTTCAAACTTATCGAGGTATAATTTCGCAAACTTGTATTGCTCACGAGTTTTCATAATCCGAGCCATATGAAACAAACACACAGCGTACTTATCTTGATCGCCATAATACGCTTTTGAATATTCGGTCAGTGCATTTTGAAAATCGCGACTTTGATCGTAAGCTCGAGCAAGTCGAAAGTGATACTTTAATTTTTCGTCATCTCTTTTTACGAGTTCTTTTAAGTAGTCGATTTGGGTGTAATAATCGTTAGCTCTTAATGCACTTTTAAAATATTGCTTGAGCTGCGAATTTTTAAGATCGCTAATCGCAGTTTCTTGAGCATCTAAATGAAAGAACCCAATAATTGCAAACACAGTTGCTAGTATAGTTCTAATAACGATCACAAGGAATAGCTGTTTTTTTAAGAAGCATACTAGGGCTAGTATAAATAACTGAAAGCTCGAAAGCTCCTCTTAAATCCGTACTTGTTTTTAGTTCTGAAATGTTTAGATCATAGTTGAATCCAATTTCTAGATTTGGGAAGCGCATGCCTACAATAACTACAGCGGCATCCGTGTTTCGATTGAAACCATCTCTTAGTAATACGCCACCATAAACACCGGTAGCTTCCATTTGATTTTCTTTTAAATGAAACAGAACGTTAGTGCCATACAGCAATTCAGAAGCCTTTCCATGCGACATGTACATGAGGTTTGGTAGCAGCGAGAGGTTGTTCAAAACGTCTATGTCTGCACTGAAGGTAAGAGTAGAGCGCATTGGAACTTCATAATCAGTTCCAAAAAAAGATTCATTTGGTTGGTTGATATGAAAAAGTGCTATACCAACTTCAGGTCTAAATTTATCCAAGTCAATACCATAAGCAATGCCAGCATTGAAATCGAAATAATTAATTTGATCGCTCAAGAAAGGGTCGCCATTCGGTAAATTAGCATTGAATTGCCCAGTATTTCTATCGTATTGGGAAGGGAAGGAGGTTCCCGTTAAATCATAAGACTTGTGCACATAGGTGGGCTGAAATCCAAAATGAAATTTGTGAATGTCATATGTTTTGTGATAGGCTCCACTCAATGCAACTTTGTGCATTTTAAGGTTTGAACCTCCAGTTTCATCATACAAGTACAAAAGTCCCCCCGAGAATTGCTCGTTGTAATAAAAGAAATTTCTGTCGTAAGAAACTGCGGTGGTATTAAATGGTTTTCCTAAGGTTCTCCACTGATTTCTATGGTTTCCAGAAAATCGCCACTGCCCATCTATATTGCCCGTTTGGGCAGGATTAATGGTTAAAGGGCTCATGTAAAATTGACTAAAGTGCACATCTTGTGCTTGAAGCCCACAAAAGGAAAACAATAATTGCGAAAAAAACAAGAAGGCTGTGATATGCTTAAAACACATAAAATCAAAATTGCTCATTTAATATGATTCCACAATACACAGTTGTAATTGCTTCATAAACCCAAAGGTCCATTTCGTGAAAGCGTGATGAAGTGTCAACCAAAGAATTTAGAGTCTACCTATATTTGATGATTAGATGAAATTGCTTCAAACTTTCTGCTCCGTTTGCCTGATTTTTATGCTATCCGGCAATGCGCAGGCAAAACTAACTTGTGATTTTTCAGCCGATACCTTAAAAGGTTGTGCTCCGTTGCGCGTAAGCTTCTCAGATTTAAGTTCAGGCGGGGGCACTATAATTTACAGAAATTGGGACTTTGGAAACGGTGGATTTTCAAATAGTAATAACCCAGCACCATCTAGAGTTTATGCGACAAATGGCCAATACACAGTTACGCTTACCGTAAGCGATGGAACCGATACAGCAACTAAAACAGTAAGCAATTACATCACTGTTTTTAAGAACCCAGTTGTTAGTTTTAATTTTCAGAAACTTACCAATTGCCCGCCAATAAACGTGAGTTTTTCCGATCAGACAACTTTAGGAGATGCTCCAATCAAAACCTATGCTTGGGATTTTGGTGATTTGACTCCTCCTAATGGACTAAAAAACCCATCACATTTGTACAAGTTTAGAGGAACTTATTCAGTAATTCTTACCGTAGAAGATACCAACGGCTGCAAGGGCTCATTTGAGCGAAAAGACATAGTTGTTGTAAACAAGCCTATTGCTAGATTTGGAGCTACAAACCGGTCGGATTGTAAAGCTCCGTTAACCACATCTTTTACAGGAAATAGTTCAGGTAAAGCACCCTTAACTTACAATTGGACCTTTGGTGACGGAGGAACTTCGACGGCCAAGTCTCCTAATCATACCTATACTAGCGCAGGTTCGTTTGATGTTCGGCTAATTGTTACCGACGGAAATGGCTGCAAGGATACCTTGGAGGTGTTAAAATACGTAACAATAGGGCAAACAAAAGCTGATTTTACAATTCGAGATACGGTTTGTTTGCACCAACCCGATTCTTTTATAAATACTTCAATTGGCGCACAAAACTTTCTATGGACCTTTGCAGGTAGTGATACCTCAACTCAACGAGACCCAGAATTTGCATTTAGCTCTCCAGGTGTAAAGACAATTGTGTTAGTTGCATCTGCTGGACCAACTTGTAATGACACGCTAGTAAAAACGACTTACGTTCAAGAGATAGTTGCGGATTATAGGGTTAGTTATCCAGATCCATGCGCCTTAAATAAAGTCAATTTTTACGATTCTTCCCGAGTTTCAAAACCTGTGTTGGGGCAATACACTTGGATTATTGGAACAAATATTTTGAGTGCAAATGGTTTAGACACGTCTACTGCATTTCCTACTTCATACTGCAATACAACTCAAAGACAACTGACCTATGTTGCTCAAACCATTCATGGGTGTAAGGATACTATTTTTAAAAATATTATTGAATATGTTAACTCACGAGCAGCTATTCAAATTACTGGAGGCGATCATTGTATTAAGGACACTTTAGGTTACAAGTCAGCAGGCTGTTTTGTAAATGGAGCTAAGACTTACAGTTGGAATTTTGGAACGGGTAAAGTGGGGGACACCTCTAATTTAAAAGACCCTACTAATGTAGTTATCTTGGATTCTTCAGGAAAGTATCTCTCTGAGTTAATTGTAACCGATTCTATTGGTTGTGTTTATACAACTAAGTCGGAATACCTTGTTGGAGAAAAGCCAACTGCCAATTTCAAAATAGAAGATGATACCGTTTGCTATCGTGAGGTTTTTAAATTTAGAAGTACATCAACCGATTCTAATAAAATAGACAATTGGGATTGGCAATTTGGTGATAACCAAGTTGGTGTCGGACCTGGTATTCAGCATTTTTACGACTCTGTAGGAGTTTACAATGTGAAATTAACGGTTGAGGATAACTTATGTTTTGACGATACAACTATTTCGGTGTACATAAGTGGACCGGCAGCAAGTATCGGAAATAACAATTCAGCTTCTTGTTTTTTGCCCTTACAGCAATCCTTTATCTTGAATTCCATTGGTAGCTTTAATCGGTTTTATTGGGACTTTGGAGATAGTTCAGCCATTGATTCGGTGAATGTAAACCCGACGCATTTGTACTCCAAGGAAGGTGTTTATGAAATAAAACTAACCGTCATTAATGATACCACTGGTTGCCGGGTAGAACAGAAGTTAAAAATTCAGCCCTTGCCAGTAGATGCTGTAATTAAAGAAATAAAATTAGGCTGTGTGGATAGTGCTTTTCAATTTGACGGGAGAGATTCTCGTGGGAACATAGGGTTTAATTTTTTCTGGGATTTTGACAATGGTCAAACGACTACTCTGAATCCGAGACCAAAAACTAAGTTCACTAGGGAAGGAATTTACGACGTTAAACTAATTGTTACTGATGTCGATAGTTGCAGAGATACATCTATTATGCAAGTTTATATTATGCCTAATAAGCCTGCATTTGTGCTTCCTGTTTTAGATTTTTGCGATGGAGATACCCTTAGAATAAATGCTGCAGATAGTTTTGGTATTCACGGAGCAACTTCAAATGTGCACAATTACCGTGACTATTTTGACACTACCAATAATACTTTTACTGGTAATAGAAATCATTTGTTCTATTTATGGCAACGCAACGATACCGATATTGTAAATAATTCGAGGCTTTATGAGCAAGTGCTGAAGGTAGATTCCACAAAACCAAAACGAGGTTATGTGTCCGATACTATGACGCTAAGTTTAAAAGCTGTTGATTCATCCTATCACTATTTCCACAGACTTTCTCCCAATAGACCAGAGCGCTATCTTTATGGAGACTTGCAAGGTTGTATACAGGATGTAAAGGTTCAAATAGTTATCCACGACTTAAATCCAATTTTCAGAACACAAGATTCAACCATATGTGTTGGAGATTCTATTTGGTTTCAAGATACGTCTCAAACCGGCCTCACTAAGTTTACTTGGAAGTTCGGAGATGGAGACTCAAGTCTGTTGCCAACACCCAATCACGCCTATGCTTCTAGAGGAGTTTTTGATGCTACCTACGTAACCGAAGCTTCAGTATGTAAGGACAGTTTAATTGTTCCAATAACGGTTCAAGGTGTAGATTCATTAAAATTTTACGCTTCATTAACCGATACTACTTGTTACCCTGCAACAACTTATTTCTTTGATCAAAGTGTTGGTGACAGTATAGCTTTGCGCTATTGGGATTTTGGCGACGGAAGAAGTCCAATACGCTCACCGTTAAAAGACTCATTGACAAAAACATTTACAGACCCGGGAGAATTCACTGTCAAGTTAATTGTTGAAACCTCTTACGGTTGTCAAGATTCAATAACCTATAATAAGTACATCAATGTTAAAGGACCATTTGCACGGTTTTCGGTAAGTGATGATTCCATTTGTGTTTTTGACTCAGTCACTTTTAGACTAGATACTACCAATGCATACACCTATAATTTGGAATGGGATTTTAGTGATGGAAGAGTAGATACAACGGATGCAACCGTTAAACAGCTTTCCAATACTTATTACAATAAAGGCGCGCTAAATCCTGTATTGGTTTATCGAGATAGTGCTTTAACTTGTGAACGAGCGTTTACTGTTCCATTAATTATTGAGGAAGTAATTGCTCGGTTCTCAATTCCCGATACTATTGGTTGTAAGCCATTTACTGGGATGTTTGTAGATCAATCCATTGATGCAAACAATTGGACATGGGAATTTGGCGACCAGAATTCTTCCAATGCTCAAAACCCGAACAATACTTATTTGAACGATGGAAATTATATGGCTCAATTAATTGCATTGAATACTCGTAACGGATGTAAGGATACTGCTGTAAGAATAATTGTGGTTCAGCCGAGTCCTCAGGTAATTGCGTTTGGCGATAGTGCTATTTGTAGAGGCGATAGTCTTCAATTAGATGCTTCTGGAGCTGCAAATTATCGTTGGTCACCTACATCCTTTATGAGTAATAGAAATATTAGAAATCCACAAGTAGCTCCGCTTATCACTATAACCTATATTGTCTTAGGAACAGATAGCAACCAATGTGAAAGTAAAGATTCGGTTTTGGTGCGCGTTCAGCAAATTCCTACCATAACCTTACCCAACGATACATCCATTATTATAGGAGAGAAATTTACCGCAACAGCAAGTACACAATTTGGAGCGAAATACAGATGGGAACCAATTAGCGGAGTAGCTTGTGACACTTGTCTTAAAACCGATTTTGATCCAGTTAAAAGTACTAATTACACACTATACGTAACTGATTCTTTAGGATGTTTTGAAACGAGTAAAGTGTACTATGTTAACGTTGATGAGAAATACACGGTGGATGTTGCAGAAGGTTTTACTCCAAACGGAGATGGGTCTAACGATATTATATATCCGGATGGCTGGGGACTTAAAGAAATTTTAGAGTTTAAAGTGTTTAACCGTTGGGGCGAAATTGTTTTTGAATCTACACCTGATCAACTTGGTTGGGATGGTTATTACAAAGGGGAATTACAAAATCAGGAAACCTACTTATGGTTTGTGAAAGCAGTTTCTGTATCCGGTGAGGAAATATCAAAAGAAGGATTCTTTACACTGTTTCGTTAGTTATAATTAGCGCTCACCTTGCATGTTTAGTGTAGTTTTAAAGTTCTGTTAAATAGTTTATATAGTGCCTTTAAGTCCGTCAATTTCAGCCTCAAGTCAGTTTTTAACTCCATTGACTTTGAGTTGAATTTAAACGTTTTTTTTTTGACGTATTCTGTTAAAGTTTAAAACAAAACATATTTTATACCTAGATTAAACGTTTCACCTAAGCCCGCGTTTTGAGCTCTAAAGAAGTTGCTGTAGAGCAATTCAAGATTAATTGAGGGTTTT
>Ga0209601_1000631_pt1 | contig 27436 bp, 26 predicted proteins | sample COGITO_mtgs_1104_4_FD_184796 | JGI IMG/M metagenome (GOLD analysis project Ga0209601, IMG submission 184796) | Pelagic marine microbial communities from North Sea - COGITO_mtgs_110426 (SPAdes) (version 2) | ecosystem: Environmental > Aquatic > Marine > Epipelagic ...
CATCTCAAGTAATAGAAAAAGTTGAGGTGTATAATACTATGGGACAATTAATTAATAAAAATGTTTTATCTACACAAAATTCATTTCAGTTAAGCAAATTGTACTCAGGGATTTATTTTATAACAGTTTATGTTAAAGATAATCAAGCGGTATTTACTAAGAAGGTAATTGTTGAATAAAATAACGTGTGGTAACAAGGTGTATATTGCATACCCTTCGGGATACGCACCATACACAGAACGTTATGGGCAATAAAAAAACTGAGAAGAACAATGGAAGTATATAACGGCCCTTATTTAATCATAAAATATGAACATGATAATTCAAGACTAATTAACACTTGGAAATCTAGCCCGACTAGTGATATAGCCTACAGACAAGAGTTGATAAAGCATCTATACATCGTCGAGGAAATAAAACCTGCTCAAGTATTGTGGCTATTGGAAAAACTTACTTTTAAAGTAGATGATGCCACAAAAATATGGGTTGATGAAAACATTTCTAAACCAATATTTAAAGCTGGAATTATAGCTAAACGCCAAGATGGGTTTGATCAAGTCGCATTCGTTGTTGGACATGATGTATTGGCTTACATTGAAGTAATGGACATTTTTAATGAGCATTCAACTAGTGGCTTTAAACCAAAATATTTTGCAACTGAAATAGAAGCTAAAAGTTGGTTGAATGAAGACCTCAACATTAAAGATTCTAAGAGTGGAGATGAGTTGACAATTATTTTTAAAGGAATAGATGACAAAGGCAAAGCAGTTTTTGAGTTTAAAGAACAGGCCTCTAATTTTGCTAGCACTATTAATTCAATTAAAACTATTATTGAGCAATCTCATTTTATAAAGAATAATGTTGAAAAATATTCTTCCTTAACTCCAAGAGAAAAAGAAACGCTCAGATTTATTGTCAAAGGATATACTAATGAGCAAATATCTGAGAAAATGTATGTTTCTCACCACACTATCCGAACTCATAGAAATAGAGTTTGGCAAAAACTTGAAATTAAGCATTTTCGTGATTGCTTAAAATATGAATGCTTTTTCAATTAAGTTATTTTTTTGTCGTTACTAATCTACTTCCCTTAAAATACGCAATGTAACGTATTGTGGTATCTAACTCTATTACCTAATTTTGTTTTGAAAATTATAAGATAATAAGTTATGATAAGAAAAATACTATTTATACTACTTTGCTTGCCTATGATTGGCTTTGGGCAATGTGATAGACAACAAATAGTTGACAATTACAATAATATATATTTAGGCAGTGAGGTTTCAACACTTCAATTAGGATGGACAGGAAATATAAACACCTGTGATCCTGGAACAATCACAACTCTAGCACTAAACAATACATTAGACAGAATAAACTATTTTAGAGATTTAGTAGGATTACCTTCAGACATTATCTTTGATCCAATCTTAAATCAAAAATGCCAAGAAGCAGCATTAATAATGTCCGCAAATGGAGCAAACAATCATTTCCCTCCACCAAACTGGAGTTGTTATTCTGCAGATGGTGCGTCTGCTGCTGAAAATTCCAATTTAGCTCTTAATCTACATTCCTCAGACGCTATCACTGGATTAATAGAGGACCCTGGAATTAACAATTACCATGTTGGACACAGAAGATGGCTCTTATTCACAAGAGCAAATACTTTTGGAACAGGTTCTACTGACAATACAAATGCAACCTGGGTGATAGATGTCCCCAGTTTTAACGCACCATTCTATGAATTTGTAGCTTATCCATCTGAAGGTTTTTTTCCTGCTCCCTTAGTATTTGATAGATGGTCTTTTGGTATGCCAGATGCAGACTTTAGTAATACTACAATATCTATGACTGATGAGCAAGGAATAAATATTCCTCTAACAATTGAACCGGCGTTTTCTGGAACTGCTGGTGATAATACAATAGTATGGGTGCCTGATCAGGCTTATTTAAACCTAAATAGCTCTGAGGATGAAAAATATACTGTAACAATATCCAATTTTTCTGTCTTTGGTGCCGCTATACCGGATTACAGTTATGAAGTTATTATAATGACTGAAATGAATGGTTCTAATCTAGTTCACCCACCTAATTGCCCTAACTTGACTGTATGGGATGAAGACTCCTGCTCCTGTTTCTTGGTGGATAATACTGGAATTGAAGAATTACTTCAAAATGAAAAGGAACTTGTAAAGATCATAGACTTTATGGGTAGAGAAACAGAATTCAAACCAAACACTCCACTAATTTTCATTTATAGTGATGGAACAGTTGAGAAAAAAATGATTCTTGAATAAATGAAATTTTCTTATTTAAGTTACATTTTATTGGTTTCATCTTTAATCCTATTTATGGGATCTTGCAGTGATGATGACCCTGAAATTATTACACTTGAGCCAGAGCCAGAAATTGAACTGCCCAATTCTATAGCCTATAATACTGGAATGACGCCAGCTCTCCCTGAAGAATTCAAGGTGACTTCAATAACTATTCTATTCAAATCCTATCTTCAAATGGAACAATGTATCAAGATATTTCCAATCAAAATAGTCCAATAGAAATAGATCTAAGCATGTTGCCTGCTGGCTTATATTTTGTCAAAGTTGTCAATGGTCAAAATAATAATATCAGCTTTGAGAAAATAATAAAAATGGATTGATTAAAACCTTAAAATTCCAGCCCATAACAATATATAAGACGGAATATTTCCTTCGGTCATACTCCGCTTATAATCATCCGTTATGCCCAATTAACATCATTTAACCTACTATTAACTCAGTTGTAAGATTTAAATAATACTATTACAGAATTAATTTAAAAAGGTTATTAATATGAAACGAACACTATTTTTCATCCTTTCAGCATTACTTATATCCTTTCAGTATGGATACTCACAAGAAATCCCCGAAGGAGCAGTTATGATTGATGAAAACACAGTTATTAAAGATGAATCAGGAAACAAAGTAGAAATGTTCAAGCTTATGGAATTAATGAATTCCGGAGAATGGACCATGGATCCTGTTAACGATGAAGAAGGAAACTTACTCTACATGCAGCTTAGAAAAGCAACTGAGGAAGAAAAGAAAATGATGTCAGAAATGACAACATCTGGAAATAGTTCAGACCTTATTGGGAAAAGCGTACCGAGTTTTGTTATGAAAGATTCAAACGGTAATCTGATTTCAGCCGAAAACTCCAAAGGGAAAGTAGTTGTATTGAACTTTTGGTTTGCTGCCTGTAAACCCTGTATTGCTGAAATTCCAGAGCTGAATGAAGTTTATGAAAAGTATAAAAATGACACCAATGTAGTTTTTGCATCCATCACATTTGAAAAGCAAGAAAAAGTAGATGTTTTTTTAACAAAACACCCGATAAAATATCCTCTTGTTTCTGATAAAAAAGAAATATGTGATTTATTTAAGATTTCTGGATATCCCACAAATATTGTAATTGATAAAAATGGAAACTATTATGACCACATAAGCGGTGGCTTCCCTCAAATTGGACATCAGATTTCAAATTCTATTCAGAATGCATTGGATGGTAAAGAACCTATTGTAGAAGCTCCACCTGCAGATGGAATTATGATTGATCCTACTTCTACATTTAAGTTAGAAAATGGGGAAGTTATTCAGTTTGAAAAAGCAATAGAATTATTAAATAGCAATAAATACGACATTCTCCCCAAAAAAGAAAATGGTAAAGAATATTATTTGCTAAAAGAAAAATAAAAGGGCATAACAAAACCTATTAGCAATAGCGCCCTACGGGTCGCTACTGCTAATAGCTAAACCGTTATAGTCAAGAAAAAAATCACTCAAAGAGTGACAATCTAACTCATTTTAAAACGCTTTTTTTTTATAAAATACGCTACCTAGCGTATTGATTTAAGGCAACTCACAAAACACGAAGGGTGTCTTAATTATAGAAGAATGACATACAACTGAATTAAAATCTTAATTATGAAAATAAATAACCTTATTATTCTGACGCTTTCGGTATTTATAAATTTGACTTCTATTGGACAAACAACAATACTTACCCTTGACAATGTTCCTTCAAGTACCCTCTGTAATGATACTTGGACAGAGCAAAATTTAGATCTTAGCTTTGTTACTGGAACTTCTGATGATTGTGGAGAAGGCGCATGCTATTTTGGAGTAGAACCGACATTTGTCTGGCTTTACCCATCAAGACTAACTATTGATTTATCAAGTCTACAAAACATTCAATATGTAGAAGTGGACGTTGTAAGTTATTGTGGAATTATAAATCCTCAATGTACCTATGCTTTTTTGATGGATAGTACTGGGATTATTCTAAACAATGTAGAAAACACAATCAATAATCTAGGATCGTCAATAAATGGAGACCCTGAAACCTTAATACTTGAAAATCCTACAGAAGGCTTTATAAGCGAACTCGCTCTTAGTTCTTGTGAAGGTCAGGTAAATGAAATACGAATCTATCAGAATGCATTGAGTACTGATCAAATAGAGTTAGATGATGAAGCATTCACCATCTATCCAAATCCTGCAATAAGTGTTATCAATATTGATGTTTCGGACAATCTAAAATTCAATGCTACTCTTTATGACTTACAAGGAAGAATAATGATTAGTAAAAGAAACCAACCTGCGATTGAAATTCAAAACTTACCTCAGGGAACTTACCTTCTTGAAATCAAAGACCTAGACTCTAGCCAAAGAATAATTAAAAAAATAATAAAGGAAAAATAAATAAAAGCCCATAACAAAACCTAAACTTCATTGAAACGTAATTTATCCAAGCGTTATAGTTAATAGAATAATGGAAGTATATACTGGACCTCATTTATTCATCAAACATGAAGAAGCGAATTCAAGGCTAATTTGTACTTGGAAATCTAGTCCGCTTAATGATTTAGGGTACAGAAAAGAGTTGATAGAACATCTACATATAGCTCAGAAGATAAAACCTTCTCAAATAATGTGGCTCTTAGAAAATCTCACTTTTAAAGTAGGTACTATTTCAAAAAAATGGGTAGATGAGAACATTTCAAAACCGATATTTAAAGCTGGATTTATAGCTAAAAATCAAGATGGTTTTGATCAAGTTGCATTTGTTGTTGGACAGGATGTATTGGCTTACATTGAAACAATGGGCATATTTAATGAGAATTCGACTAGTGGCATTAATCCAAAATATTTTGCAACTGAAACAGAAGCTAGAAATTGGTTGAATGAAAAATTCAACACTAAAGTTACCAAAGGCGAAAATCAGAATTTAGAAATCACTTTTAAAGGAACAGATGATAATGGAAAAGCAGTTTTTGAGTTTAGAGAACAGTCGTCTAAATTTGATAGCACTATTAATTCATTTAAAGCTATTATTGAACAAAAGCATTTTATGAGGAATAATGTTGAAAAATATTCTTCTTTAACTCCAAGAGAAAAAGAAGTTCTCAAATTCCTTATTAAAGGATACACTAATAAGCAGATATCTGATAAAATACACGTTTCTCACCACACCATTCGGACTCATAGAAATCGAATTTGGAAAAAACTGGATATTACGCAAGTTGCAGAATGCTTGAGCTACCAATCCTTTTTTGTTTAACACTTTTAACTACGCCCTTAAGCGTATTTACGAGTTTAGCGCAATAAATCGTCGCCCATTTGCGTATACATTATATAAATAAAATTATGAAAAATGTACTAAAATTGACAAGTGTATTAATGTTTTCAGCTAGTTTCTTCCTTGCGAGTTGTTCAAAAGATAACATGAAACGAACAGAGGCTTTGGTGACAATGAGAAACTTCTCTCAAACTGATTTAGGGTCTGATCAACTTGAAGAAGGTGAAATTAAAAGTATATCTCATGAGGTATCGGATAATTGGAAATCAACCGTTTTTAAGATGGAGGAAGGGAGAATGGTTCCTTGCCATTGCGACATGGATGACTTCGAGATTACCCAAGTGTTCCTTAAACCACGAAAGTGGTCAGGAAAACATACCTTCTTGTATCAAGATGGTGTCACAACAGGTGAATCTCATGTATTTACGGGCGATGATGTTATTGGTATTGACATGAATTACAATGGCCAATATGTACGAATGAGTGATATTGATGTGTTTGGTCAATCACAAGGTAGTCAATATCAATATATAGATGAACTAGGTGTAGAAGTGTTTGCCAATGGAAATGCAGGAACTAATTCGGCTGTTTATCATTTTCCTATTGGGAGCACCGAAGCTGATCCGGGAAATTCTTTATCGGGAATGTGGATGAGAATTGTTCTAGACTTTAACTAAGAGCTTTAAATCAGGCACTATGTAGTTTTGATAATACTCCAACATTTATTCGAGATTAACTAACAACATATCTGCATTGTTAGCTAGCCCCCAAAACAAATATTAGACATTTGTTTTGGGGGCTATTTATGACCAATATAGCTTCGAGCAAGTTAAGTAATAAGCATGGAATCAAAAGTTTTATATATATCAGAAATCAGCAATAGATGTTATCAATATTGCTGTTTCGGGTAATCTAAAATACGTTGATATGCTTTATGTCTAAAAGGAAGAATAATGATTAGCCAAAAAAATAATAAAGGAAAATAACCAAAATCCCATAACAATGTGTATAGTGCATAGCACCCTGCGGGATGCTACGACACCATACACGGAACGTTATGCTGTTAAAATATATACTTATTCCAAAAATTAAAAAAAGGCATAAAAAAACCCCATCAAGTAGTTCATGGGGTTTTTTTGAGTGCATTGATCTACTTAAGTTTTGACGAATTTCTTAATCAAAACATGAGCAGTGTTTTCTAGCTTTAAAGTATATATACCAGATTTCCATTGGGAGATGTCTATTGTCATATTGCTTTTGACAGGTGCTTGATGAACTAAGTCGCCAAGTAGGTCATATACCCTAACATCTGTCTCATTTTGACTATCTATTTCTATCGTGATGAAATCCAACGCCGGATTGGGATAGACCTTAGCCTCAATACTTTGCTCAATGATACCGGCATTACTACCATTGAAGCACACAAAGCCATTTTCACCTACACCAAACGCATTGTTCAATCCATAAGAACCAACTGCCAGCACTTTTTCATCAATAAGCTCGTAGCTCCAAACGCCGTCAATTGAGCTATGCATATAATGATCATTAATGTCATTAGTTGCACTAGCATGTACAACTCCGTTGTTGGTTTGTTCAAAAGTAAACCACGAAGCATACATGATAAGATCCCCTTCAATAAGAACCTGAGACCAAGTCGCACCCGAATCGGTGGACTCAAAAAACGAATAAATCGACGGACCAAGATTATTCAGACCCCCATACATAATTGTATCATTAATAATGATCACATCCGTAAGGTTGTCTTCAGGTGAAAGTATAGGAGATGTAATTGAGGACCAGCTTTGACCCCCATCAGTTGTTCGCAAAAACTCACTACTACTCGTGGATGCGATACCCAAATCGCCATGCATTTTTATATCTTGAACGTACTCACCACTATTAAACAGCTCTGTCTCCACATCTTTCAAAGACCATTCACCATTGTTGAATTCTACAATCATTGGCCCCATAAAACATCCCCTTCCTCCTATGAAAAAGTGATTTTCATCCATAACCTCGATGGTGTTTTTATAACAAAAACCCGATAACTCAATCTCGGCAGATTCAATTATTTCGGTCCAATTCAATCCACCATCGATCGTCTTATATAAACTCCAACCAACGTCGTGACCAAAGGTTGTAAAACCAACCTCATCTGAAACGAATTCTAAATCAAGAAATCTCAAAGGATTAAATTCCGAGGAAGCTATACCTGCGTAATCTATATTCATCCAGGACTGACCCCCGTCTACTGTTTTTAGCAGAACACCATTGTCACCACCAATATAACCGACACCTGTTGTCCCATCAGGAAATTCGATGTCGTTTAAATTTTCAGAGGTAGGTACTATAACCTTATTCCATGTTTGTGTAAATCCTAGACTCCATATTGCAATGAAGACAAATATTAGTAAACTGTTTTTCATAATGTAAGTATTAAAGTTAAATACAAAGTTAAAGGGGATTGAAAGACCCTACCATGTACTTTTCTGCAGAAATCATGTATGATTTTGAAAATCACTTGGAGACATGCCCGTTTTGTTCTTGAAAAATTTCGAAAAATGACCTGGGTCCTCAAAATTCAAGGCATAGGCTGATTCCTTTATAGATATCCCTGTGCGCAGTAGCCTTTTTGCCTCCATTACGATTTGCCTATAAATGACCTCACTCACGCTTTTTCCTGAATTATGTTTTACCAAATCATTCAATGCGCGGTCGGTCAGGTTCATTTTTTCAGCGTAATCCTTTACTTTTTTGTAGACCTTGAAATTTGAATTTAGGAATCTTCGAAACTTTAAATAATCTGAATCAATAGGACTATCGATCTCACCAGCCTCCTCCATACAAGAAAGACAAAACAACTGCATTTCATTCACTAGGCGCAGTTGATCTAAGAGTGCTGAACGCTTATAGCTTTCATAAATATGTTTAATCCGTTCATTCAGTGGCTGCATCAAACGCTCATCAAAACGGAAAGTAGGGCTTAGCTCCTCGGCACTCATACATATGTGCTCAAATAAAAAGCTCTCAATAACACTCGGTGGATTCAATGCCGAGAGCTCAAAAAGGACTACATAGCCCTCTGAATCTAAGGCCCTATTCATCTGATGTACCTGTCCAGGAGCTACGATATGAACGGAATTGTCATGAATCTCAAATTCCTTAAAGTCAATACTATGGGTACCTCCACCACTTGTAAAATAAAAAAACTCAAAATAATCATGCCTGTGGGGCATTGTAAAATCATATTCATTAAGCTGTTCTAAATGATTGACTACAATTCCTTTTTTAATTGTTTTATCTGAACTATATGTTGGAATCATATCTGCAATTTACCTTTTTTGAATTAATCACGCTTTTAAAGTAGCATAAACGTGGATTGATTCGTCATCTATAACTTTAAAAGGCTTCCTTAAAACAAACATGCTATTTTAAGACCAATACGTTTTGGGAAATAGCCGATAATTAGGGCAAGCTAACAACAAATAAGCCTTTAGATAACTTCTCTAATATTTGATTATTAAACTCAGGAAATAAACGTATTACGTTTAGCTCCTCGTTATGTTTAATTAAATCTATGTTCATGAAAAAACATTTGATTTACGCCATATTTGCTTTAACGATATCATCTGGATATTCTCAGAGTTGCCAAGAATGGATGAATTATGTGAAATCCGAAAGTTATGGCACAAGTAACAATAGTGATGCAATTTCTAAAGTAACTTTTTATAATGTCTATATTGATTATCAGACTTACTATTTTGCAATAGTTTGTTTTAATAAGGAGTACTCATACGGCTGCAATGAATATATTTATTTAGTTGGTTCAAACACAAAAATGAATTATTCAATTAACTACTATGAAAGCGCTGGAAAAGCATTTTGGAATTACATACAACCTTACAATGAAAATTTAGGATGTGCGACCAACTTCAATTAAGAATAACCCAACATAACAAAACCTAAACTGCATTAAAACGCAGCTTAGCCAAACCGTTGACCAATACTTTTCTTAACTTTAACCCTCAAAATTAAGAGTGTGAAAAATTTCAAATTGCTTCTATTTATTAGTTTCTTATTTTTCTGCCTGTCCCAAACAAAGGCACAAAACAAAGACCTTCCAAAATACATGACCGACTACGAAAGAACCATTATGGATTCTTATCTGTCTTCTTTTGACAATAAAGGAATAACGACTCCCCCTCCATATGCTAATATTAGAACTGCTGCTGAGTGGGAAGAGGTTCAAGCACTTGTGATCACTTGGACTGGACAGTACAATACGATTCACAAACAAATCATTGATGCGGCTCAAGAAGAATGCACAGTAATCATACATTGTTCAGATTCCAATAGTGTTAAATCTTTTCTTAATGGTCAAGGAGTTCCGGATGTCAATATAGACTATTTAGAAGTCCCTTTCAATTCAGTATGGATTCGAGATTATGGAGCAAATACCTGTTATGCCAATATGGTGGAAGACGTTTTCTTAACAGACTGGATTTACAACAGGCCTAGGCCATCTGACGATGCCATGCCTGATGCCTATGGGGAACATTTAGGTATTGACGTTTACTCTACTTCTGCAAATCCAACAAAAGTAATGTCCACGGGAGGTAACTGGATGTCTGACGGTGACGGAATTGCTTTTTCCTCTAATCTAATTCTGGATGAAAACGATGGGAACGGTGATTTCGGGTCTTTAAATTATCCGGATCATACAGAACAAGAGCTTGATCAAATTTTTCAAGACTGGATGGGGATTGATGAATACATCAAAATGACGGTGCTGCCTTATGACGAAATTCACCACATTGATATGCACATGAAACTTTTAGATGAAGAAACCTTATTAATTGGGGAGTATCCAATCGGGACCTCCGATGGTCCACAAATTGAAGCCAACATACAGTATGTGATCGATAATTTCACAACAAAATTTGGAACCCCTCTCAAAGTTGTGCGTATTCCCCAACCTTCGGCAACTAGTGGGAATTTTCCGCCAAATGCTTATTATCGAACATATACAAATTTGACTTTTGTTAATAATACGATTCTCCTTCCAACATACAGAACAGAGTACGACACTATCGCTTTTCGCATATTAGAGGAGAATTTACCCGGATATACGATTGCACCTATAGACATTGACAACTCAGGGCAAAACCTTATTTCCAGTGGAGGGGGGATTCATTGCATTACGCACACCGTAGGGGTGAGTGAGCCGATATATATTTCTCATAAAAAACTTGAAAATACCTCGGACACTCAAAACGATTATATGGCTAGTGCTACCATTTTACACAGAAATGGAATTGCATCTGCTTCATTGTGGTACAAAACAAATTTGACCGATTCTTATGTAGAGTTACCGATGACCAACAATAATGGAGATCAATGGAATGCAGATATTCCGGCACAACCCCTTGGGACAACAATATACTACTATATCGAGGGCATCGCTGCTAACGGAAAACAAGGTGTACATCCTTTCCCCGCTCCTGAAGGATATCATAAGTTTGATGTAATGGATGCAGGAACAGCAAACCTAGCTGAGGGCAAATCTCTTGAACTAGAAAAGATTTATCCCAACCCAGCGAAAGCCATTACCGTCATTCCGGTAGTTTGCAATAAAGCTCAAAACATAAAAATCACAATGATCGATCTTAAAGGATCAGTTGTAAAAGAAATCTTTAGCGGTGAGGTTTCTGCAGGAGAGAAGAACTTCTTTATTGATGCATCTCAATATCCCTCTGGTATATACCAGGTTAGCATTCGGACCGATGTATTTGAGCAAAAACAAAAACTGGTGATTCAATAAAAGATGATTGATGCCAAACATTTTGATAGTTTGAGGTCCATGTATTTGAATGCAAATGTGAATACACAAATTTATGACTCCACAAAATGTACGATTGATAAAGGCAGGGCTGAAATATCTCTTGTCATCTCCGAAAAATATTTCCACGCTCTAAATGCCATTCATGGATCCGTGTATTTTAAGTTGCTGGACGATTCGGCATATTTTGCAGCTCACTCAATGGTTGACGACTTTTTTTTGTTGACTACCTCGTTTAACACAAATATTACACGCCCTATCGATAATGGTAAAATCACAGCCATAGGTTCATTACGACATCAATCAAAGAACCTATATTTTGCTGAATCAACTCTTTACAACCAAGAAGGGAAGGAAATTGCTTTCGGTTCTGGACATTTTGCAAAAAGTAAAATTGCACTCTCCAAAAATATCGGATACAAATGAAAATGAAAGATTTTAAGCTAGAAAGGTATTTTGCTCAACATGAATTTACCGCTAAGTACCTATTGTCGAGTTCTGACTGTGATGGTTTTGAGCAGAATTATGTTTTAGACCTTGCAAGTGCTCAAGAACTAAAAATGTGGAACGACATCAAGCTTGGATACACAGAAAGTGCTGGAAACCCAATACTCCGTGAGTCAATTACACAATTTTATAACACAAATAATATTGAGGAGGTCGTCGTTGGTTCTCCTGGTGAATTGAACTACATAAGCATGAAGGTCCTTCTTGAAAAAAAAGACCATGTGGTAGCTGTTGCTCCTGCCTATCAATCGCTACATGAAGTGGTGCATTCAATCGGTTGTGAAATCTCCTATTGGAAACCAAATGAAAATTGGGAGTTTGATCCAAATCAATTGGAACATCTTGTTCGGGAAAACACAAAGCTTATTATTATCAATTTCCCACACAACCCGACGGGAAGCTACCTAACATTAAGTGAGCTCACTAAAATTGTCAGTATTGCTAAAAAAAACGATTGCTATATTTTTTCAGATGAAATGTATCACAAGCTACTTGCCAATCCTGATGCGGAGCTCCCTCCGATAAGTGATTTATACTCAAAAGGCATCAGTCTATGGGGAACCTCCAAATCTTTTGGTCTGGCTGGATTAAGAACGGGTTGGTTGGTGTGTAATGATTTGGATTTAATTCATCGGGTCATCTCTTATAAAGATTACTTAAGTATTTGTAGCAGCGCTCCAAGCGAGATCCTCTCGATTATTGCCTTAAACCACATTGACGATTTTCTACAACCCAACATTGATAAAATACAGAATAACATCAAATTGTTTGGGGAGTTTACTCAGACGCAGGACATCATTTCTTCTTTTATACCTCCCAAGTCTGGTTCTACTGCATTTGTGGAATTAAATATCAATTGTTCCTCATTAGAGTTCAGCAACAACCTCGTAAAAAACGCAGGCATTATGACCATCCCTGCTGAAATGTTTGACCATCCAGGCAAGTTTATTCGCGTTGGATTTGGAAGGGAAAGCTTAGAAGAAATTCTTCCGGTTATGGAAAATTTTTTAGAGCAAAACAAACAACTTCTCAGTTAATAGATAAGTTCTAATTTTTGGAAAAACCTGAACATGCTGATTGGCATTATATTTGTATTTTATTTAAAATCAAGCTATAAACAATACTAAATACCTCCTTACTGTTTTGAAAAAATATACCTTAATTACATGTTCCTTCTTATTTTTACTTTTAAGTTCAATAGGGTTTTCGCAGTCCAATCCGGAAAAAAATTATTACCCTTCCATTGGTCTACAAGTTAAAGCACTACAGATCAGTAATGATCAAGAAGCCATTGCACCTTCCCTATTTTTTAAATCAACGTATGTAAATAATCCGGAAAAATCTTTTAGCTTCGGAGCAAGTGCATATCCGTCTCTTACGTGTTCTCCTAGTACGAATTCCGGAACTATTACATTTGGAGCAGAGCTTCCGCTTGCTTTAGAAATGTACTTTAATAGTGTTGAAAAATGGTACCGTGATGTGACTGACTATCAAATTTTCTATATCGGTTTTGGAGCTACCGCAGGTTTCTATTTCATAAGAGAACATGAAGATATAAATGGCATTGGTCCGAGTTTTTTTTTAGGCGGCAGTCTGCCGTTTTTAAGAGGTCTTTTTGGTTATAGAGGCTCAATGAGCTATTTCAATAAGAGCCTACAAGCCACTCTTGGTCTATACTATGAAATTGGGTCTTAAAATTAGGTTAAAGGTTACTGTTTCTCATTAGATAAATTAAATTCGTAAATTAAAAATCCTAGGAGGCTCAGCACCTTTCTTTATGTCTGTTGTTTATTTAAGAAATATGTCTACACGTACCGTAAAACAAATCATTCCAGCCCAAAGAATAAATATGGGAGGGCACTTATTGGACCAACCGCTTCCGTTCAGATCAGTTGATCACATTGACCCATTTTTACTCATTCACCATTGGGACAAGCCTATTAAAATTGGTGGAAATCAAAAAGAACTCGGTGTTGGCCCACATCCCCATAGAGGATTTTCCCCAGTTACTTTTATCTTTAAAGGGAGCGTTAGACATCAAGATTCTATTGGAAATAACATGGTGGTATCAGATGGTGGAACCCAATGGATGCATGCTGGAAATGGAATAATTCATAGTGAAAGACCTGGTATAGACCTTGTCCTGAATGGCGGAGAGCAAGAATTTATACAATTCTGGGTGAATACTCCGGCAAAGTATAAAATGGAAGCCCCTTATTACCTGCCACTTTCTGCAGAACAAACGCCTAAAATAAAATTAGAAAACACATGCATTGGCGTTGTTGCGGGAAGTTTTATGGGGGTTCTTGGTCCGGCAAAAACATACAGTCCACAGACATTACTTCGAATTGACGCCACTTCGGCTTGTTCAATTGAATTGCCATTGCCAAAACATTATAATACCCTATTATATCTTTTAAAAGGCAGTTTATCAGTTGACGATGAAAAGGTCCCACCCAAAACGATGATTTGGTACAAAAATGATGGTGATTTGCTAAACATAAATATATCAGAAGCTTCGCAATTTATTATTTTGTCTGGAGAGCCTATTGGTGAACCTGTGGTTTCTTATGGGCCATTTGTAATGAATAACAATGAAGAATTACAGCAAGCGGTATCTGACTTTCAAGATGGAAAAATGGGCGAGCTCGTCGAAACGTTTGAGGAATAAATGAATAGATCTAATGGCCTATCTTAGGCTCTAAAAATTCCTAAAACACGCTAGAGTGTTTTCGAGGAAATCACTGATGTGAGATATTGATTAACTTTGACTATGAATTTTATAAAATCTATAGTTTTCTTTTTTTGTTTTGGTGTAATCGTTTCTTCATGTGAAACAAATGAACCGGCAGTTATTTCAAAGGAGGTAAAGCCAGAAAAAATTATTTTTGATTCTAGATTCGTTGAAGACCTTTACGGGAAACTTCAAACTTCTTCTGAAGATGCTGTGGGTTTTAGTCAACAACAGCTTATAGACTTTTTAAAAGTAGCTGATCCAGAGGAACTAAAAAAAGGAAACTCTTATGGAGCAGAGATTTTATTTGAATCTTTTAAATGCAATTGCCTAGATGAAATCTCTATCTCTTATGATGAAAATAAAGACGTATTTATCTTATCTGTGTATGAGGAAGCGTATATAGAAGATCTCGATTGGTGTCCAGAAAGCTCGTATGAATATTCTTTTGGAATCCAAGATCAAAAAGCAGTGAACGTTAATTTTGATTTTCTAGCAGGTTAGGGGAGCTAATCTTTAATGATTTTTTGAACCACTGATCTATCTTTCATTCGAACCTCTATAAAATAACATCCCGAATCATAAGCTGACATTGAGATTTTGATGCTGTTTTGAACATTTTGAATGTGCTCAACTTGCTTACCAAAGCCATCTGAAATGATGATTTGATTTTTGCCTGGGCTCACTATTTTAATCTCTAATTCGTCAATAACAGGGTTGGGAAACATTTCTACACCATCCAGCTTAATGACCTCTAAACCATTTGTGTTACATGGTGTTCGTAACGTGTCGAACCAATAATATACATCAGACAAAGAAGGTAAAATACACTCATTGTGCATCCCGTCACCCATATATATGGCTTCTACATTTTCGGCTCCATTGGCCTGCATAGTCGCTTCAGCTGCGATGGCATTTTGAAATGAAACCTGCTCATCGCCCGTACAATAATACATTCGAACAGGTCGAGTTGGAACCCAATCATGATTGTCATTGTCTGACATGGCTTGCCATAATGGGTGAGAAAAATCAGAAGCGGAATTCAAGAAATTCTGAACCACCGAATCCACAACGAGTTCTTGTATAATAGTAGGAAGCTGATCGTTGAGACTTCCCATTCCCAAAGTGGTATTGTTACCATTAAAATACGGCTCTACAATTTGATCATAGGGAGAACGCAAAATATCAGAATAGGTATTGTACAAATTTCCGTAAACCGACTGATATGATGCCATTAAATAAACAATATAACCTGGATTCGAATATGAAGCTGCCAAAATGGTATCAGCCATTGCTCCTGTAATTTCATAAGGCCCAGAACAAGGTGCCGAGGCTAAAATATTGAATTCACTAAGAAGGTTGTTTTCCTCAACATATTTATGTGTTGCCATTGCAGCATGTCCTCCTTGAGAATATCCCGTTAGAAACATTTCCCCATTGTCTGCTGTCATACCGGGGATCATATCCAACATTTGTGCCTCACGAACAGCGCGGATCATGTCGACGGTTGCCGTTGCCTCAGATGCTCCGTGACAATATGGATGAAGGCCTGGGCTTTCTCCCATTCCTAAATAGTCAGGCATAACTACGTTATATCCTCCTGCCGAAAAAATCTTTCCTATATAGGTTTCCTGAACATCGTAGGAAGGAACGTCTACTTTTCTCAGACTGGTCCCGTGCTCGTATACTGCTATAGGAAAGTTTGAACAGCCTTCCGAAATCGGAAAGCAAAAAGCGCCTGAAGCAATGGTAGGGTTTCCTAGTGCATCAATGGTATTATAAATAATCTTGTATGTTTCAACATCGTATTCAAGTGGTAAATTTGCAACACTCGCAAGCGTGACTTGAGGTGTCGTATTCATATAAGTTGATGAAATTATATACTGTTGAGACCAAGAAGCGCTACTTAGTGACGCCAGGATCAATGCTAATAGTGAATTTAGTTTCATTGTTGTAGATATATTTGGATACGAAAAGTATGAAAAAAAGAACCTATTTCAAAATAAAATCAAGGCTAAAACCAAGGGGATTAAAGCTCCCCTAAATTCATTCCTATGGTAAAGCTGAGCTTGGGATAAAAACCTCTTTGATCTATCGATTGATCTGTTGCGTTACCAAAACCATCTGCCCATGAGTCAAGTTTGTCGAAACCAAACCCATAATCGAGACCAAGCATTCCAAACATCGGAAGAAATACACGTATGCCAATACCCGCAGATCTTTTTACATTAAACGGATTGAAATTTTCAAATGTTGGATACGTATTTCCCGCCTCGACGAAAGTGAGCGCATAAAATGTGGCTGATGGGTTTAATGATATAGGGTATCGTAATTCTAGGGTGTATTTGGCAATAATCGGGTCGCCTCCAGCTGAGGATACATATTGATCTTCGTAACCTCTTAAAGCAATAATTTCTCTTCCTCCAAGCTGATTGACACCGGACAGGCCACTTCCTCCCATAGAATAGCGATCAAATGGCGTTACTCCCTTCTCTTTATTGTAGGCTCCAATATAACTAAATCCAACTCTTGGCATTAGAACTAATTTTTTATTTGGAGAAAGAGGAATATACCATTCTCCCGTAAAACGGAACCGATAATACTCAAGGTATTTGAATCGATCTTGATTTGAGGCGGTAGAATAATCAATGTCAGTAAACAATGAATATGGTAAGGTCGCTTTTGCAGTAAACTTAAAGTTTGAGCCACTTTGAGGGTAAATTGGTGCACTTACCGAGCTACGTTGAAGCACGTATTTGAACGCGATATCATTTGCATAGCCCTGTGTAAATAAAGGGAATCGGAAATCATTTACCACATCATAATATTGATAACTCAATTCATAATAAGCAGTGAAGTAATCATCTGGCCACTTTTTTCTTCTTCCAAGACCAATCCCCGTCCCTGTTATTGACAAACCGTTGTAATCTGGATTGGTTCTTAACAAACCATTCGAACTCAATGCTGTATTGTTTATCCAAAACGATAATGAATTCGGTTTTTTACCCCCTAACCAAGGCTCCGTAAAGGAGAAATTATAGCCTTGATAAAAACGCCCATTTGACTGTGCTCTAATTGAAAGTCTTTGTCCATCTCCACCAGGTAATGGGCTCCAAGCCTCTTTTTTAAAGAAGTTTTTTGTTGAAAAATTATTAAATGTCAGACCTAGTGTGCCTATAATTCTTCCGCTCGTGGTTGGTCCTGCGCCACCATAACCTCCGGACAATTCGATTTGATCCGAGGATTTTTCTTCTACAACATATTCAATGTCAACCGTTCCCTTCGCAGGGTTTGGTAGAGGATTTACCTGAAAGGCTTGTTCGTTGAAGTAACCCAACTGAGCGAGTTCTCTTTGGGTTCTCATTATGTCTGCTTTGTTAAACAGGTCTCCCGGTTTCGTTCTTATCTCTCGCAGAATGACATAATCATTTGTTTTGGTGTTGCCTCTAATGGTTACGCTACCAATACGTGCTTCTTTACCCTCAAGCATTCTCACTTGATAGTTGATATGTCTATCGGTCACATTGGTTTCGACTGGAATGACTTGAAAAAACAGATAGCCTCTATCCATATACAAAGATGAAATATCTCGACCGTCTCCATTACCAAAAATCCGTTGTTCCAAAAGAGACTTGTTGTATAAATCACCTCTTTTAATTCCGAGAATAGTATCTAGGTAAGAGGAACGATACTTGGTATTTCCTGTCCATGAAATATCTCCAAAATAATACTTGCCTCCTTCATTAATTGTAAGGTCAATAACTAGGTTTTTTTCATCTAATTGATATACGGTGTCGAATGCTATTTCTGCATCACGCAAGCCGACTGCATTAAACTTAGCCAATAATGCTTCTTTATCTGTCTCATAACTTGATTGCGTAAATTTTGACCTTTTAAAGATTCTCAATAATGATTTCTGTTTTGTGTCCTTCATTGCCAGCTTTAATTTCCACATTGGAACACTAATGACACCATTGATTTTAATCTCTTTTATTCCAACCTTCTCTCCTTTCTCTACATCGATTACAAAAAGCTCAGAGTTATTAATTACCGTGTCTTTAATTCTGTCGATATCCACTTTGACATTGTAAAAAGACTTTTCTCGAAAGAAACCTCTAATTTGATTTCTGGTTTGAAACACTAGGTTTTCAGTTATGGTTTTTCCCGAAAAAAGCGATATTTCTTCGCGGATTTTATCTGCTTCCCGTTTTGAAACACCCGTAAACTTAAATCTTGAAAGTTTTGGTCTTGGTTTTAATTCGATAATTAAATATACAATGCCTGAAATCTCTTTTTCAGCGTAGATCGATATATCAGAAAACAATCCCTCGTTCCACAAGTTTTTAATGGCAGTATTGATTTGCTCACTTGGAAGTGTAATAGGTAGGCCTTGTCGCAATCCTGCAATTAATTTAATCGCTTGATGGTCATAGTTGTTGGCACCATATATTTTTATCGGACCAAGCTCATATTCTTTAGGGCTTAAATAGGAAAAGTCCAGTTCTGACAATGATCCGCCTATTTGTGCAGAGCCTGTAAATGGAAAGATAAAGCACAAAATAAATACGCCTAATATTCTCATTCTATAATATTTATTTGTTCTGATACCATACCAAACCTTCTTTCTCGATTTTGAAAATCATAAACGGCTCCAACAAATTGTTTTCTTCCAAAATCTGGCCAAAAGATGTCTAAAAACACGAATTCTGTATAGGCAATCTGCCAAAGTAAAAAATTACTTACTCTTCGTTCTCCACTTGTTCTAATCAAAAGTTCTGGGTCGGGAATGCCCCTAGTGGTAAGGTTTTTGGAAATTAATTCATCCGTGATATCATTTTCCGTGATATCATTTTTGGTTAACTTCTTAGATATCGTTTTAACCATTTCCGTAATCTCCCATTTAGAGCTATAATTTAATGCAAGAACAAGAGTAATCTCTTTATTGGCTTTTGTTTTTTCAATCGCATTTTGCAAGCTGCCCTGACAGTCTTCAGGCAATCCTTTAATGTTTCCTATGGCTTGAAGTCTCACTCCGTTTTGATTCATTTCATCAACTTCGTTTGACAATGAATGAACCAGTAAATTCATTAAACCTTCAACCTCTTTTTGAGGGCGGTTCCAGTTTTCGGTAGAAAAAGCATAAAGCGTGAGATACTTTACCTTGAGCTCTGTGGCGGTTTTCAATGTTTCACGTACCGCTTCTACGCCTTTGGAATGACCAAAGAGGCGGTCTTCCCCATGACTTTTTGCCCAACGACCATTACCATCCATGATGATGGCTACATGTTCTGGAACATTATTCAGATCGATATGACTTAAATCACTCATTGTAAAGCTTAACGAAGATAAGTAAACATTCTTGTGTCAAACCTTAAATTAAAAGGCTTAACATGTCTTAACATATAAGAACCGTAGAGCAACAAGCGTTACTCAATAATTATTCCTTATTCTGCTAAAACGATCAGCTTATTGTTTGTCAATTCGGCAACGCCACCTTTAATCTTTACAGAAATTTTTTCTGGTGATTCGATTTCAATTGCCTCATTTTTTTGTTCTTCACTTAATGGGCTCTCTAAGTCAATAGAAAGAATTCCTTCAGACAAGGCAGAGATGATAGGGGCGTGATTGTTAAGCACCTGAAAAATCCCATCTTTTCCTGGAAGAGAAACAGCTGTTACCTCTCCACTAAAAATACCTGACTCCGGAGTAATTATATCTAATTTCATAGTGATTATGCCTCAGAAAGCATTTTTTCTCCTGCCTCAATAACATCTTCAATACCACCTTTTAAGTTAAAGGCTGCTTCTGGATACTTGTCGTATTTCCCATCAAGGATATCATTAAATGCAGTAATTGTTTCTTGAATATCTACTAAAACTCCTGGAAGACCAGTAAATTGCTCAGCAACATGGAATGGCTGAGATAAATATCTCTGAACCCTTCTTGCACGATGCACAATCATTTTGTCTTCTTCAGAAAGCTCATCCATACCTAGGATGGCAATGATATCCTGCAGTTCTTTGTAACGTTGAAGAGTTACTTTAACGCGTTGAGCACAATCATAATGTTCGTCTCCAACTATTTCTGGAGTCAAAATTCTTGATGTTGAATCTAAAGGATCAACTGCTGGATAAATACCGAGCTCTGCAATTTTTCTTGACAATACCGTTGTTGCATCAAGGTGAGCAAACGTGTTCGCTGGTGCTGGATCTGTAAGGTCATCCGCAGGCACATATACCGCTTGTACGGATGTAATTGAACCACTTTTTGTAGAAGTAATTCTTTCCTGCATCGCTCCCATTTCTGTAGCAAGTGTTGGTTGGTAACCTACCGCTGAAGGCATTCTTCCAAGTAGCGCAGAAACCTCTGAACCTGCTTGGGTAAATCTAAATATATTGTCAACGAAGAAAAGGATGTCTTTCCCTTGACCTTCTCCGTCACCATCTCTAAAGTATTCGGCAATGGTAAGACCTGAAAGCGCTACTCTTGCTCTTGCTCCTGGAGGCTCGTTCATTTGACCAAAAACGAATGTCGCTTTTGATTCTTTCATCTGCTCTAAGTCAATTTTATTTAGGTCCCATCCACCTTCTTCCATAGAATGAAGGAAGTCATCACCATATTTAATAATGCCTGATTCAAGCATTTCTCTAAGCAAATCATTTCCTTCTCTTGTTCTTTCACCAACTCCGGCAAATACAGAAAGACCACCGTGACCCTTAGCAATATTGTTAATTAACTCTTGGATAAGTACCGTTTTACCAACCCCTGCTCCTCCAAACAAACCGATTTTACCACCTTTCGCATATGGCTCAATCAAGTCAATAACCTTAATTCCTGTGAATAATATTTCTGTAGCAGTAGAAAGATCTTCGAATTTCGGTGCATCTCTGTGGATTGGAAGTCCGTCGCTGTTTTCCACCTCATTGATTCCATCAATAGCTTCTCCAACAACATTAAACAATCTTCCTTTAATTTTCTCACCAGTTGGCATCTTGATAGAAGTTCCGGTTGAAACAACCTCCATTCCACGTGTAAATCCATCTGTTGAATCCATTGATATTGCACGAACAGAGTTTTCTCCAACGTGTGCTTGAACTTCAAGAACAACTCTTGTTCCATCTGACTTAAATGCCTCTAAGGCATCATAAATTTTTGGGAGCTCTACCTCTTTTTCAAAGGCAACATCAACAACTGGGCCGATAACTTGAGCAATTTTTCCTTTTAAACTAGACATTTATACCTGTTTGAATTTGGGTGCAAATATAACCCATTTATTTTAATTAAAAGCGATTGAAAACATTAAAAAATTATGGCTTAAGCACCATTCTAATCGTTCCTCGTCAATAATTTAACCGTAATAAACGTAAATAGAACTGTTAAAATGCCTACTGAAACCACAATCGTGGAAAAATCTATCCAAGAAAATCCGATTGGATAAGCTTGATTCGCCGAGATTTTTATAGGTTCAAATTTCATTTGTAATGCACATATAAGATAACCCAATAATGCACCTAAAAGGGCACCTAAAGCAGAAATCATAATGCCTTGAAAAAAGAAAATTTGAAAAATACCCTTTTGGGTGATTCCTAAGCTCTTTAAGGCGAGAAAATTATTCTTTTTCTCGATGTAAATCATCGTAATCGACGACACCAAGTTAAAACAAGCCAATATAAAGACGAAGATTAAAATCAAGGTTAAAATGAGCTTTTCAGATTTACTTGTTTTGAATATTAGCGCGTTCTTTTCGTGATACGTTTTGACTTGAAATGAATCTCCCAGCTTTTGTTGAAAACTGTTTTTTAGGTCCATCAGGTCCGCACCAGGTTCTGCTCTTACATATATGTGAGAAATTGTCTTATTTGTGTCTTTAACAAATTCTCTAAAATCACTTAATGGCCAAAGAAATGTTTCTTCGTTTACTATTTTATTTTGGTAGACGAGTACTGACGATATTCGTGTTTTCTTTTTTAAAAATGGTTGCTTTGCTCGTACTGATATGTTTTTCTTCGGTAGAAAAATCGTGAATTCTGAATTTATTGATGCCTCAAGCTTATTAATTAACCCTATTCCCATTATTCCCGTTGGGCCTTGTGGGTCGTGCAATACAGGGGCTCCGCCTTTATGATGTTTGGGCAATCCTGTAACATTCAAAAACGCATCGTCAACAGCGTAGAGCCTCGCATTTGTTCTTTTAATTCGGTAGTCCTTTTGATCTTCAATGGGTTGACCATACTCCAACACAATCAGCTCCTCTCTTCCTTTAGCAATCGTTTTGACGTCTTTAATGGAAGAAAGTTCTTTCCAGTTAATTTCGGTTTCAGAAAAGGTTTTTCCTGTCGTTGGTGTGATCGTAATTGACGCATCAAATTCACTGTAAATTTGATCAATCAACTTTTCCATACCGTTAAAGGCCGAAAGTAATATCACAAGGGCACAAGTAATTACGGCAATTCCAATAATAGCAATTCGAGTAATAATGGTAATTACATTTCGCTTTTTTTGCGAGCGTAAATACTTAAATGCGATATAAAATGATGTTTTGATATCTATTTTTTTAGGAGCTGGTCTATTTTAGAAGCATAATCAAGAGAATCGTCAATGAAAAATTTAAGTGCCGGTATTTTTCTTAGGTTTTTTAGTTTTCGTCCAACATCTCCTCTAATTCTTCCGGTATTTTGCTCTATACTCTCAAAAACTTCTGCTTTGTCTTTTGCGCCAAAAATACTTAAGTAACATCTCGCCAATGACAAATCACTTGTAACTCTCACCACTGTTACGCTCACCATAGCCCCCAAACAAATTGAGCTGTTTTTCTGAAAAAAGCTGGCAAGCTCACTTTGAATAACTGATTCTATTTTACCCTGACGTATTGATCCCATATTACAAATTTAAGAATACTATGATACCATTGTGCGAAAACTAAAAATGTATCTTTGCACTAATGATTAAATCTTCCCTTGAAATATTACACTACACGCTGAAGTATAAGTTTTTGACAATTATGGTTGTTTTAAGCAACCTTTTGTTTGTCATTTTCAATTTGCTTTCCCTTGTACTCTTTATACCTGTTCTGCAATTGATTTTTAGAGACCCCAATGACATAGAAATCACAGCAGAACCGACTTTTGAATGGGGGTTTTCAGATCTTTTTGTTTACGCAAAAGATTATTACAACTTCACCATGTCAACAATGGTAAAAAACAATCCTCTTGATGCCTTGTTTTTTGTCTGTGTCTCGGTCATGATTGCCTTTTTTTTAAAGAATTTATTTAGATATGGAGCCGTATGGTTTCAGTCAGAGCTTCGAATGGGCGTTGTTCGCGATGTTAGAGATTCGCTTTTTCATAAAGCCATGAACCTGCCTTTGTCTTATTATTCAAATGAAAGAAAGGGAGATTTGATGGCAAGAATGAACAGTGATGTCAACGAAATAGAAATCGCAGTTGTATGTTTGTTAGAACTATTATTTAGAGAACCATTTGCGGTTATTATCAATGTGGCGACCTTGATTTATTTGAGTCCGCAACTGTCTCTTATTTCGTTTTTTCTTTTGCCCATATCGGCCTTGGTTATTTCTGTAATTGGAAAAAGTCTAAAACGAACAGCAAAAAAGAGCCAAGAACAAACCAGTAGATTGTACTCCTCTATGGATGAAGGCATTGATGGAATACGAATTATTAAGGCCTTTAATGCTGTATCCTTTATAGTAAATAGATTTAAACGAACCAACTTGCAACACCAGCGCCTTATTACCCGGACGTTTAGAAAAAAAGATTTATCTCCATTATTGAATGAAACCATTGGAGCCTGTGTGATGCTTAGTTTAGTTTGGTTTGGGGGTAAGTTGATCCTTGATGACCCAAGCAATGCCTTTTCAGGAGAGGTTTTCTTGACCTTTGTAATAGTTTTTTCTCAACTGCTTAGGCCTATTCAGAATATATCAAAAAACATTTCCAACATGATTAAGTCTCGGGCATCCCAGGATCGAATCAACGAGGTTCTCGATCTGGATGAAGTGGTTACAGAAATAAAATCTCCCATTTCAATTGATCGATTTAATGATGAAATTAGGTTTAAGAATGTGTCATTTAAATACAATGACACTGCGATACTGGATCAAATTGATTTCACGATCAAGAAAGGCCAAAATATAGCATTGGTTGGTGAGTCGGGAAGTGGTAAAACGACCTTAATCAATCTCATTCCTCGCTTTTATAATGTTTCAAGCGGCTCTATCGAAATAGACAATAAAGATATTGCTTCTTTATACCTTGAAAAGCTAAGGTCCCTGATTAGCTTGGTATCACAAGACGCCATTCTTTTCAACGCGAGCATTGCTGCGAATATTGCATTTGGCGAAGAAGAGCCTGACATGGAAAAGGTTGTAGAGGCTGCAAAAACAGCAAATGCACACGGCTTTATTTCAAAATTCGAGCATAATTATTCAACGGTCATTGGTGAGCGAGGTAATAAGTTATCCGGGGGGCAAAAACAACGGATTAGTATTGCTAGAGCCATCTACAAAAACCCTGAAATATTGATTCTTGACGAGGCTACATCAGCACTGGATCTTGAATCAGAAAAGTTGGTACAACAAGCACTAGACAAGGTTATGAAAAAAAGGACCTGCATCATTATTGCGCACAGGTTAAGCACCATTAAAAACGCCGATTTGATATTGGTCCTCGCCAACGGGAAAATCGTAGAAAGAGGAAGCCATCCCGAACTTATTGAGCAAAAAGGAGTCTACAAGAAGCTATTTGAGCTTCAGACCGTTTAAAATTAAATTCAATTCCTGAACAATTCCATGTACTAATGGTTACATTTGCACTATGGCAGACAATATAGGCTTTTCTTCAGTGAATTATGTAAAAGGCAAAAACGTTGAATTCTACAAGGTTTTACGCCAACGTGTTAACGGTTATTTTAAAGAAAAAAATATCTCAAGACATGCCAACTCAGCTATGGTTTTTAAGACCATTTGCATGGTTTCTTTGTATATTATTCCATTTGTATTGATTCTTACTTTAAACATCGAATCATGGGCTGTAATAGGCTTGTGGGCGTTGATGGGAATTGGTATGGCGGGATGTGGTTTGTCTGTGATGCATGACGCAAATCATGGTGCTTATTCTAAAAATCCTGCTGTAAATAGTTTCATTGGTAAAATTCTTATCATATTGGCTGGAAATCCTGCAAATTGGCGGATTCAGCATAACGTACTTCACCATACCTACACCAATGTCACAAATTATGATGAAGACATTGCCCCTCCCCCTGCTATATTAAGATTTTCGCCACACACCAAAAGGTATAAAATTCACCGGTTCCAACATTTTTATGCCTATTTCTTTTATGGTTTAATGACCATTACTTGGTTTATCAATAAAGACTATTCTCAAGCAATGCGTTACAAAAAATTAGACCTTTTAAAAACGCAAGGACTTACATTTAAAAAACACTTGAGGAATATTATCGTTAATAAAGTGGTTTATGCAGCCATTTTTATTGCGCTTCCTTTTTGGTTGAGTCCGGCTTCTTGGTATGTTACCTTGAGTGGTTATTTGTTGATGCAATTCCTCTGCGGATTTATATTAGGTATCGTATTTCAACCTGCGCACGTCGTTCCTACCTCAACGTATCCTATGCCAGACAAGTCTGGAGATATTGAAGCCGATTGGGCAGTTAGTCAAATGTACAATACCGCAAATTTTGCACACGAATCGAGATTATTCTCCTGGTACGTGGGAGGCTTAAATTACCAAGTGGAGCATCACTTATTTCCGAATATTTGTCACATACACTACCGAAAGTTGTCCAAAATCGTTAAGTCTACGGCTGAGGAGTTTGAAGTTCCTTATCATTCTTATGCCACTTTTATGGGCGCCCTCAAAGAGCACACCAAAATGCTTTACGATTTAGGGAATAAAGACGTCGCTCCAGCCATTCACTAAGCTTGAATTTTTCTGAGTTTTATGACTTTTGCAACTCACTAGAATACGCAGAAGAGTCGTTCCCTTTTGATCAAAAAACCATTGTATTCAAAAAAAAAGATAAGATTTTTGCACTAGCTAATACTGAAGATTTCCTATTCATTAACATGAAATGTGACCCATTAAAGGCGGTTGAGCTCAGGGAACAATATCGTGGAATACGTCCTGGATATCACATGAATAAAAAACTTTGGAATTCCGTGTATGTGAATCAAGATGTTTCCGATAGTTTAGTTTATGAACTGATTAGAAAGTCTTACCTGTTAGTTTAACTCTAACAAATAGCTCAAATCTTTACGAAGCTCACCTTGCTTATACGTTCTCCATTCTGGAACGATACAATGTAGGATCCTTTTGGATAATCCGTACAGTCAATAATCATTTTCTTTTTTGATTGAATATAGCTAAATATCTCTTTTCCAGAGGCATCAATTATTGTTGCTTTTGCACCAATCAACTGAGATGGAACAGATACGCGAATTTTTTCATCCGTTGGATTTGGATACAATAAAATCTCCTCATTATTTTCGATTATTCCTACACTGCTTTCAATGGTTAGGTTTAAAGTAATTGAACTGTCACAGCCTACACTGTTGTTTATGGTTTGAGCATAGACTCCCGAGCTATCGTAAGTAACACCGTTTAGGGTATATGAATCTAATGCTGTTTCTGTGAGAGAAGAACTTGTACTCTGATTTATCACTAAATCCAATGTAATTGTCGAATCGCAGCCGTGTACAGTAGTGT
>Ga0209601_1000641_pt1 | contig 27169 bp, 15 predicted proteins | sample COGITO_mtgs_1104_4_FD_184796 | JGI IMG/M metagenome (GOLD analysis project Ga0209601, IMG submission 184796) | Pelagic marine microbial communities from North Sea - COGITO_mtgs_110426 (SPAdes) (version 2) | ecosystem: Environmental > Aquatic > Marine > Epipelagic ...
GCGTTGTCGGCATCCTCATGCACTGGCATTTGCTCGCCGGAACAATTGAAGGCACCGTAAACATCGTAGCCATATTCTCCCGGAGCGGGTGAGTCCGGGATCATATTATTGGCGAGGTGCCATTTACCAAAGTGCGCGGTGGCATAGCCGCCCGCTTGCAACATACGTGGCAGGAACGGCGCATTTAGGTCGAGCCAATCGGGCATGCCACGGCGGGCATTATCGTCCACCCAGGCGAAATGGCCGTCGATATTGAGACGCGCCGGAAACTGCCCAGTCACCACGGCGGCACGACTCGGCGAGCATACACCACTGGCGACCGTGAAGCGCTGAAAGTCGGTGCCTTCGACCGCCAAGCGGTCGATGTTCGGCGTCTTAACATACGGATGCCCGTGACAGCTAAGGTCGCCCCAGCCCCAGTCATCGGTAAAGATGAAAAGTATATTCGGGCGCTCGGCCTGCGCAGGAATTGCCGCTAAATTCGGCACGCGGCTCATTGCGGTCAACGACTGCAAGGCGAGGACAGCACCGAGCAGCACGATGAGCCAAGATTTTTGTTTAACGATAGCTGTCATAGTCTGTTTGAGGTTGTAGCACCTTGACTCCGGTTGGGGGCTGCACCAGCGACTCGCCGCTGAGGATACCATGCTTGACTAGAAATTGATCCGACAACTCGACCGACCAGTAGAAAAACGGGTTATGAGAATTGCGGCCGTTGCACAAGCCATGCTTGCCACCCTTTCCTACGTAAAATTCTGACGCGCCCCCTTGCGCTTTCAGCGCTTCATGGAATTCAACCATGCTCTCGACTGTAATCGCCGGATCTTGGTCACCTAAAAAAGTAATAAACGGTGGTAAGCCTGCGCGCAGAAAGTTCGGCGGCGAGAGTGAGGCTTCACATTTGAAATAAGGATTATACAAAATCACTGCATTCGGCTCACATGAGATGGACAGATCGTAACAATCATCATTCGTTTCTGGGCTCGTTAAGGTCGCCATCGCCGCGGCGAGTTGCCCACCCGCGGAACCACCGGCGATCACTATCTTATCGGAAGCGACCTTAAGGCGACCCGCGTTGTTGCGCAAGAAACGCACCGCAGACTTAGCATCTTTCACGCATTCGAGTGGCACCTTCACGCCATCGCGCTGACTGAGGCGATAATCGACCGACACCGCAATCATCCCGCGGCTCGCCCAATACTCGCAATCTGGGTAATGCCAACTAGCTTCCCCGACGGCCCAACTGCCCCCGTGATACACCACAAAGGTCGGAAATGGTTCCGTGGAATTTGCATACCCTTCCGGCAAAAATACCGACAGCTGTAGCGCTTTGCCATCGACCTCTTTATAGGTCCACATCGCATCCGGTTGCCCCTTTACATGTTTCGCAGCATTCGTGACTGGCACCGATTGCTCCGGGCTGGGACGAGCAGCGCTCCAGTGTAAATCGTTGAATACTGGATCCGCGCCACGCCATGCACCGCCGAAGCTCACTGCTGGTTTGTTTTTACCACGTAGCGTTTCCTGCGGACTCAAGCGGAGTTCTTTGATGCCTTGAAAATCCTGCAATGGCTGACCGTCGGAGTTCTTGAAATCCGCTGCCGAGAGCTCGACCACTTCCCATGCAGAACCACCGACGAGTGGCACTTCAGCCGCCGAATCATCGATTTTGACTACGAGCTTGTTCGCTTCGGCGGAGGCAACCTGCAGCATTAGTTTGGCATCCGCCGGCGCCTGCCATTGTGGCTCATAGACCTTGTGCGTGCTACGTGCCCAGCCATCACGATAATTGTACCATTGTTTCTGCCAATCGTCTGCAAAAGTTTCGATCATCAGTGACGGCTTGAGCGTAGCGCGTGCGCCCGCTGCGACAAGATGCTCAGGCGGCACCATCTGCACCAGTGACGACAGCACGAATTGATCCGTCGTGCGCACCGCATAATAGTAACCAGCCGTAGACACAGGTTCCTCTAAGGCATAGGTGACATTGGCATAGACCCAGAGCGGTCGGTCGATGCTGGCCAGTGGTAAATCAAACGCCCATGCCCCATCCTGTTGTGTCGCGGAGGCATGTCGCCAAAAGCGACTTCCAGTGTTGTTGCGATCATCCTTGGCACCATCGGGCTGTCCCTGCTGGGTGTAATAGATATCGACGCTGCGGATTGGTTTGGACGAATCGACCTGCACCAGTGCTGTGGGCACCCCACCTGCTGCGCTTAGGTTTAACTGCAGTGCTGGGGTCTCGGGATACTGGAAGGTGCCTTTCAAATATTGATCAAACCAGAGCTGCGCCGCGACCTCATATTCGGCGGTGTCCTGGTGATTATGATGCGGTGCGCTAGTAATGCGCCAATCGGAGCTGCGGATTTCTTCGACTGCGGTGGGCAAATCGTTGACCCGCCCGTGGAAATCATTCGCGGGCGAAAGAAATAGGATCGGGCATGTAATAGCGCTCAGGCTGGCTCCGTCTCCGACGGTATTGTTCTGCAGTGCATTTGCATTGTAGCGATCGCTAATACCACCACAGGAGGGCGCGGCTGCTTTGACACGCCCATCTGAGCCAGCGGTCAACACGGTTAATTTGCCGCCCATCGAGTGACCATACACGCCGAGCTTGTCGCCATCGACTTGCGGCTGCTGCTCCAAAAAGGTTAATGCACGGCGCGCTGCCATGGTGCTCAAAAACCAGCCACTGTTTCTGGGGGATGCCACCGAGTCTATGGTATGTTCGGACGGCGGGTTAAATGTGAAATTGCTACCAGGAAACCTGCAAGGCGCATGGTAGGCATCGAGTGCGCCCCAATCGGTGGTGAGTTTATAATTCGGATCGTCGATTTGATTCGCAAAAAACAGTTTCACTTCGGCAGGCGTGACGCGATAGTTCGGTGCGTTCAGGCGTCCTGCCCATGAGATAGAAATGGTCGCATAGCCGCGCTTGGCATTGGCGAGACATGCTTTGTAATCCGCGTATTGACCGCCACCATGGATCTGCACCAACCCGGGGAGATTTGCGCCGCCCTTGGGATAGCCATAGATCGCAGCGACCATGGCCTTCTCGCCCTTGAAGATGCCGACGCGGTAACGGAGCACCTGTAGCACGACGCCGTCTTCTTCCCATTCGTGCAGGATTTCGACATCGAGCGGTTCCGCACACGGATCAAAATTCGCCCACAGCTCAACTTGTGTCTGCGGCGCAGCATCATCAATTAGTGGCGGGAGCGTTTCTGATTGAGCTCCTTGAAGTCCGAAAAGACCGGCAAGGACGACGAAGAGTGACGTGCGATACTTTGATTGCATATTAAATTGCGGTGTGGGAATTCTGCCCCACGCAGGCGCTACTGAATGTTGAGGCTAAAGCTTCGTTCGTGGCTGCCTTTAGGGAAAACTAAAGAGAGCACTGCGGTCCATGTGCCCGTTTCTGGAACGTAAACTACTTGTGGTTGTGCTTCGACGCTGAAGCGCTCCCCAAGGGCAACTGACTTACCCTCGAATCGTTCTGCAAGCTCCCATGTCAAGGGATTCGGTAAGCCCGTCACACAAACTGTATCCATTTTAGAGTGACTACTGACGGTAAAGGTCTGTCGTTTCGCGGCAGCCAAGGCGTAGGTCGCGGGGAAACCCTGTACCTTATCATTGATACGGACTTGCTGATGCTGCGCTTCATACGCGGTGAGTTGCCAACTGTCAGGCGTCGCTTCGAGGCGCTTCCTGAGCGCGGCATCCGCACCAAAATATGCGTCTGCACTGAGAGGGAAAATATCCATTTCGACAGTCATCTCAATCGAGTCACCGGCCTTCAGTTGCTTAATCTCTGGCGGCAATACCAACTCGGCATTCAGCCGCTTCATCGTGCGTGCGGAAGCGATCCACGGCGCGTGATACACTTCCCCACCAAGCTCTGCGCGGTAGTCACGAATCACGAGACCACGCACAGCCCGTCCTTTTGCCTTTGGCTCAGGTGCATTGGCATGCAAACTCACCCATGGCTGCTCGCCAGACAATTGCACAGGTTCCATGACGGTGCCCCATTCAGCTGCGGCGGGCGAGGCCTCAGCAGATAGACCCCCCAGGTTGCCCCATGCTATCTTGGTCGATTCCATTTCATTGTAGTAGTCATTACCGAGCTGAAACAATGCGAGTTCGTTAAAGGCGACATCTTCGAGCGCCTCCAATTTGACTTTAAAATAGGAACGATTGATCGAGTTACTACGGGGCAAGTAACTATCAATTTGTAGACGCATCCGATCCTGGTCGGAGCGTTCCGTCACGCGCACATGCGACAGGTTGGGACCGATCATCGCATATTCGCGAACGCTGCCCTGCCAAGTGATCAACTTACCCTGATCATCGACGATCTTGCCGATGTCGCCGCCGCCGACGTTTGAAGTCCAATCATACGGTAAACCGTTGCGGCCAATGACTTCGAACGGTCGCACATCGGTAATAAAAGCGCGACGCATCGTGCGACCGGCTTGAATACAAACACTCTCGCCCCAAGAGCCCAACGCCATCTCTGTCCAAAATCCATTATAGCCCCAGCCGACTAGACTGAGTTGCGCGGCGGACGATGCGGGCACCCCCTGCCACTGCGCATGCGCAACAATATACTCAAAATCGACATTCGCATTTGGAGCCAAGGTCAGGCGTGCCGTAATATTGAACCACACGCTCCAGTAGGGATACGGACGGAAGTCATGCCAGTTCTTACTATTCTGCAACGGCAGTCCTGTCTGTTTGCCCTCCGCATCGAGCAGCATCGGTACATAACCAGTGGCTGGATGATAGTCGTGCACAAATCGTAGACAGACATCACGCGGTGCATCCGTGGTGTTTGCCAATTTAAGATCATAATGCGAGATGCGGTCTAATAAGTCTGAGTTATATGCCGCCACATCTTTATTTGGCCAGTCCAGCTCAGGAAGGAGCACTTGCCAGGCATCATGCACAGCCGAATATTCAATCTTAGGCTGCCCTAGAGCGAATGTATCTGTAGCCACTGCGGTGATTTTTACTGACTGATCATCGGCAACAATCGGGCGAATCGACTCATCTGAAAAGTCCAGCCCGAGTTGCACCCGTGTGCCAGTGGCCTTAGCAGATTCGGCGGTCTTCAGTGACTGAGACTGCAGTCTGACTTGGAGCTCTAAGGCTGCGCCATTTTCAGGTTCGACGCACCACTCAAACAAGCAACGATCGCCCCACGCACGAATCTCTAACCATACCTTGGCAGGCAATTTCGCACCGTCGGCAGCTAGCAATTTTAAATCATAGATCGCCACATGTTGAAACCAGTCACCACTTTCCACGATATGAATCGGCGAATAACTGTAGTCATCCTCAAGAGGCGGAATCGGCCCAGCAACGGCATGGTAAACCTTACCATTTACCTCGGCACTCAGCTCCAATTTACTCTGCGCCCAGCGTTGCTGTATCTTTGAGAAGTCTAACAACTCCGCCACCACATCTGCAGTCTTGGTAACAGTCAGCCGCTCCATCGTCATCTGGCGCGGGTCGAGTAACATACCCCACTGCTCACTCCGAAATGCCAACACCGCAGCGTCTTCACGAAATCCAGCTAGATGTTGGTCGATCGAATTAAAGGCCTGCAACTGCGGCGGCCCTTTAACCCATGTGAGATGAATTGCATCGGCCTGCTGTGGCATTTGCCAGCCAAGTGCAGGCGCCTCGTTTTTTTGAGCGCATCCGACATGCAATACGCTGAATAAAGTGAGAACCGTAGCTAAACAGAGACCATGTTTACTTTGTGAAAATGACATATTTATTGCCTTAATGTGCAATCAGCTGATCACTTTTTAATGACCATTTATATTCCGTGGGTTGCTCGGCTTTCAAACTGAGTTCGACCGTAAACCACTTCGACGGCAATGACTGACCGTCGCCCATATCTGTGATTACAGGCTGCTTTGGCAGCTTCACCCGAATCGTCTGATCCCGCGCAGAAACAAAGTTTACCTTCACTTCAAAGGGCTCCAGTCGCCACTCCATATCGACCTTGACACTGGCGCGGGTGCGTATCCCGGAAATCTTGCCCGAACTCAGCTGCGCTGGCACGGCCGGCAGCAGCTTGATCACGCCGGGGCGAGACTGCACCAGCATTTCATAAACGGCGGCGGTTAAGCCCATGTTCGCATCGATTTGGAAAGGCGTCGAATAGCCGAACGACCAACCCATCGTCACGCCGGAATCGCGATAGTCATTGTGATAAGTGAAAAAGTTTTTGCCCACACAAGTTTGCATCAGTGTTTCAAGGCACTCATAGGCATGCGCACCATCCCCCATCCGCGCACGAATATTTGCCATGTGAGTCAGCGACCAGCCAGTCTGATCCTTCAACCCAACTGTGCCTCGTTTATCGACCGCATTTTGAAAAGCTTGGAACAACATCGGCTCCGCTTCTGAGGTGACTTCAAAGCCTGGAAAAACTGGATAAATATGCGACAAGTGGCGGTGTTCGTAATTATCCGAGAAACGAGGATCAAGCCATTCGCGAATCGCCCCATCTTCATTCACCTCATACGCAGGTAGGCCCTCGAGCATACACTCCCACTGCTCGTAGCATTCACCGTATAAATCAAATTCTCGTGAACTGCGAAGTAAATTGCCTAACAACTCGCGAGCCACAGCGACATCCATCGTCGCGTTCACCGTCAGACGTGGATTTCCAGAACTAGGCGAATCGATCTGACAGAACTCTTTCGGCCAATTTTCCGGTGAAGTCGAGGGAGCGATCACCACCTTGCCGGCGGCATCGTAGCAGAAATAATCTTCGTAAAAAAGCGCCACTTCACGCATAAACGGTAATAGATGATCCCGCAGGAAAATCTTGTCGTTGGTAAAGAGGTAATAATCGTAGAAAAGCTGACAGAGCCAACCGGCCCCTGAAATCCAGTTTACGATCCATGAGCCGCCGTGGGTCGAAAGTCCGGTCTCAGGCGAGGTTAAAGCCGGAATAAATATACCGCGGCAGCCGAATAGCTTGAGTGCATTTTCACGGTATTCCGCCAAGTGTGACTCATAGAAATTAAACACGCCGAGCACTTTCTCGCTCATGCCACCAGGCAAGGCCTGCCAATAATTCATCTCCAAGTTCTCGTTGATCATGAAGAAGCAATCCCAAGGCGGAGCATAATCACCATTCCAAATGCCCTGCAAGTTAGACGGCACTGAGCTATGATTGGAACTGCCCACCAAAAGATAGCGTCCGTAGGCCGTCATCTTTTGCAGCATCGCCACCGGCATGGTACCGTTGTAGGATTTCTCCAACAGAATTTCGTTGGTCGTATGGTTATCCGCACAATCCAAAAATTCAACGTGACAGGCATCGAACTGTAAGCGGTGTTTGGCTTCGTGACGCTGCAGCAAGATGTCATAATCAGACTCAAGCAAGCGCAGCTCGTCTTTCAGTCTGTCCACCGCAGTCTCGCTCGGCTCGTAAACAAACACCTTAGCGATCAGCAGCAGGCGTTGCGCATTGGCAACGATCAAGCCCTCGCCCGACTCGTTCGGCTCAACGCTGGCTCCAGCTGAAGTCATCACGCGCGCCACGACACCATATTGTGCGCCCTTATAATTCGGGTCGGTATAGCGGCCGATACCGATCAACCATTCACCATCCGCACTGGCGGTAAAATCGATCGCCGGTTGGAAGCGTTCACCCTCCTTGTAAATCGCGTCGATCAAGTCATGTAGTTCCAAGTTGACCACCCACTGTTGGTCAGAAAAGTTACTGCCGAGTTGCTCGACCACGATGCAGTCGTCCGCACGCGAAACAAAACTACGACGTATCTGCGGCGCATCGTCCCACTCCCAGCGAGTCAAGGTCTCGCCTGCAGCCATATCGAGAAAGCGCCGGTAATTTTTGAAGCGCCACTCTGAGGTGCTGCGCAAACAGAGATCCGCCGCTGGATGATAGACCGCGCATTTGCCTTCCTGGCCTGTCGATTTCAATGCGTCGTTGTACAGTTCATTGGCGGCTAGAAAATGGCCTTGCGCGATCAATCGACGACTTTTTTCCAGCAAGCCAGACAGATCCGGCAACTGCGGAACCACACCCTCATACCACAAGCGCTCGTGGTTGATTAGAATGCGCTCTGCGCAAATACGACCATAAGGCATCGCACCCAAGCTACCATTCCCAAGCGGAAAGCCATCACGCCACCAACCCGCAGGCTGCGACATTTCTAGTAGTGACTGCCGTTGCGGCCACTCGTTTAAATAGTTCTTTAAGTCCATTTGGTATTAAAATCCGCTGTCAACGATACGCTATAGTTAAGACTGAGCCTCTTCTTGCTTCGCATCTAATTGTTCAATTTCTTCCAGGAAGTCAGGTTGTGCGACGTCGTTCGCACAGTCCTGCCGAATACGACGAATCGTCCAAATAGTGCCCACCACAGCCACCACCATGAGCCCCAGGCCCAAATCGCGAGGCCCGAGCAGTAATTTACCCACACCAAACAAGCCTGAGAGCAATGTAACTAAGCCAATCGCCCAAGAGCACAAGGTGCGGCCGAGCGGCTCTTCTTCAACATACACAACAGTCATTTGACTGACCACTGGCTTCCAACCAAAAGCAAACGGACGCGCCCGCGCCGCAAACGCCTTCAAATGATCCATATCCTCCGCTTTAGTCAAAAGCGACCCCACTATACAAGCGATCCCCGAAGCGAGCACCATGATCAGCATACGAGCACCGACAAGGTCAGGATCATTGCTCAGGTGATGTAAGACTTCGCCTGTGACAGGGTCCGCTAAGCCGGTTCCAAACAATGAGTCTGTCCACGCATTATCGAACGCATTGACTATAATTAATAAGATGGTCATCACCCAACTTACAATCAAGGCACATAACTCACCCTTACCAGTCGTGCGCCACCAGAGCCAACGTAACACACCTGGAACTACGCCAGATGATCCAAGCACAAATGCCAAGGTTAAGAGCACTTGCATACTCTCAGCCCAAATCGAAATCACTGCCCCAGCGAACGCCATTAACACAGTCGCAACACGTGCGATGGTCACGTAGTTCTTCTCGGTCGCATTGGGATTAATAAACCTGCGATAAATATCGTTTACCAAATACGATGAGCCCCAATTAAAGAGCGTGCTAATCGTCGAAATAAACGCAGCCAACAGCGCCGCGACTAGTAAGCCCTTCAGGCCGATAGGCATGATCATTACAATCATCCTCGGATATGCCGCACTCTGATCTGCAACGCCGCCTAAATCAGGAATCAAAATCATCGAGCACAATCCGACCAAGATCCACGGCCAAGCCATCAATGCATAGTAAACGACAGTGTGCAGCAATTGCGCAAACGCCGCGTTCTTCGCGTCTTTACTCGCCAGCAAGCGCTGGGCTTGATAAGCGCCACAAAGACCCACGCCGATCCACAGAAATCCAAAATAACCGATTGCATTCCAAACGGACATTTCCCCATCTCCAGAGCCGATTCTTGGCGCAATGCTAAGCTCAGTGCCACCCCAATCTGGCAAGGCCCGAACTTTCTCAACCATCATATCTAAACCACCCACGGCTTTGACCGAAAGCACCGCCAGTAGTATCGTGCCCACGGTGGCCAAGATGAACTGAATGAAATCCGTATAGACCACCCCAAATAAACCCGACAGGCCACACATCAAAAGCGCCACTGTCACCACCGCGATCGTCACCATCACCTGAGACTCAGGCGGAAGCCCCACGGCCTCACGACCAATCGTCTCCATCGCCTTGATCACCCATGCTGAAATAAGCGGGCAAATAATAATCGCACCCCAAGCACCCGACCAACCACGCAGCGCCTTCGCCGGTGCACCACCATAGCGGGCTTCCATAAATTCAATATCCGTCACAAACGCCATACGGCGCCACTTACGCCCGAAATAGACAAATGCGAGCACGGAGCCAATCACCGGTGCCCAGAACTGCCAAATATAGTGCACCCCGTGGCTACGCACCAAGGCACTCACCCACAGCGGCGTGTCGGCGGCGAAACTCGTCGCGATCATTGAGGTGCCACCAATATACCACGGTAAAGAGCGTCCTGAGACGAAGAACGAATCCATATCCTCGCCCCCTTTTTTGGTAAAATAAAGACCAACGCCGATCAGCGAGAGCATAATTACGGCAATTACTAGGTAATCAAGGGATTCAAGTGAATGCATAAACAATTATAGATGAGGATTTAAATGAGAAATGTAGCCGGTTGCCATACCTATAAAGACTAGCGCGTGGCTAAGCATAAAATACAGCGAATACAGGTGAGATAATTGGCGAGAGTTAATATTAACCTATAGCGAGTCAAGACGACATTAGTGAGCGCTCAAATAACGTAAATAGACACCCGATTCGGAGCACTTTGCGTGGTGAACATACAGCAACTGATTGCGATCCAGTCAGCCTACCGCTCAACATCAACCTGCTCTCGCTTCATCCAGGCTACCTGCGAGCGATTGACTGATACACGGATGAATATTGATATTTCCTTCATAGGGTAAGTGGGTTGATTATTTTATTTGTTGATAATCTGAACTCGCGATCAGCTCGCCGCTGTTGACATTGATAAACCACGCGGTCGTTGCAGCTGGCAGGTCTGCCGACGCAGTCCACATTGAGCCGTCATTCAACAACTGCGCGGGCGACTCCAGCCACTGACGCTCGCTACTCACACCATGATCCGTGGTGGACACCAACACCGCACCATCCAAGGTCTTGCTGGCAAGAAAAGAAACTTGCGCATGATTCGACTGCATCGATGCGGCGGTCTGCACACACCAAGGCCCCGCGCCGTTCACTACCGAGTCGGCAAATGCATAACTCTCAGGACGATTCCATGGAGGCCCATGGCCATGCCCCATTTTCGGCACCAGCGACACCATGTACTGTCCTGCGATCTTGCCATAATTAGTAGCCAAACAGTCCATTGGAAAATGGCTATCTTCCGGCCATGAGAACCACAGTGTCGGCATTTGCGCACGCTGCATTCGCAATAACGGATCCCATACCTGCTTATAAGTTTCATTATTACCCAGCGACTTGCCATACTGATTTTCAGCCGTAGCCAATCCGCCACAACCATAGGTGGGAATCGCAAAGGCAAACCGATCATCGATGCCGATCACCGTGCTGGTGATCACCCCACCCCAGGAAATCCCCATGATGCCGACTCGAGACGCATCCACGCCATCAATCGAGCGGATCAACGAATTCGCGAGGATCGTATCGGCCACTGCGTGATACATCCACTGGTTCTGCAATGACTCAGCGGAATCATGATAAATACCATTGCGCTTAGGACCTGCCCACTCGTGCGACTGCCAAGCCTTGCCGACTCTGTTGTCGGTCTGCCCTTCCACCGCGATACTGATCGCCGCATAGCCGCGCGCGTTCCACTCCTGCACCCAATTCTTAAAGGCACTGCCACCGCCGCCATGTACAAGCACTACGGCCGGCACATCCTCGGTATATTCGTCTGGCATACCTAACCACGCAAACACCTTAGTCGGCTTGCCCTGCCAATCGAGCGCCTGGTAATAAATCGCCATTAAATTATCAGTCGAATCAAAGCCTTCGGCCCGATGCATGGCTGGCGCCGCGGTTAGATCCGACAATGCGACGACCGTCGCACGCTGGGCCGCAAAATTAACGGCGCCGCTTGAGCTCCTTTGACTACTGCCGCTCGCAGAGCCTAAGATTTCATCCAGCGTGAGGCTTTGGTTTCGATCCTTATCCATATTTTCAAAATGCCCCTGTCGCATGGCTTGATCCTCCGCCAGCGTAATCTCGCCATCTTTATTTTTATCCGCAACCATCACAGATCCACCACACTCATCTACAGACAACCGGTCATCCTTATTCTTATCCTGACGATCAAAACTCTTCTCCCACAGATTCATAAATTCCGCTGCGGAGACGATCCCGTCTTGATTCACATCCATGCTACCATGTAAGCGTACGAGATGCGCACTTCCCCAAGCGGTGCCAACAGATAAGGCCAACGCCACGAAAGTTACTTTCAAGTGTTTCGTTGTCATTGTGAATGACTCAATAATTTTAAATTCGTTGGCTGCAGTTCCCTCGAACTACATCTCATCCAGCGTGAGCACTTCATCGCCATTCGCATCTCGGCGCTGAAACTGCTTACGATAAAAATCCTCATACTCCGCTGCAGTGAGTTGATTGTCATGATCCAAATCCGCATACGCGAAGGCTGCGGCTGAAAACTCATCTTTGCCCAACACGCCATTTGCATTCACATCACGCGTGGAAAAATGAGCATCAAAGAACGCCACATACTCCGCTGAGCTGACCTTCCCATCGGCATTCGCGTCGATACGCTTGAACATTGCAGCCCGAGGCTCTGCATTGGTGCCAGCCTCCTCTGAAGCCTGCGCCTCTACCTCACCTGAAGCCTGCGCCTTATCCGTAGTCGGACCCTTCCATTCCTTGGCACGTTTGGAAGCTACTGCACTCACCGCTGGATCTCCAGCATCGCCACCGCGTGCCATCATGTCGGGATAGATGTCATCCCACCAGGCATCATACGAAGCGGCCATCGATGCTGCCAACTCTGGATGCGTCGCGGATAGATCCTGCTGACACGCAGGATCATCTTTTACATGATATAGCGCCCAATGACCCATCGGCGTCGCGCCCCAGTGCTGTTGAGCCGAACCCTTAGCATAAGTCGTGGTGCTCAGTCCGTTATAGACTGCTCGTAAAGTGGTGCACTGGCTCTGAAAATCTTCACACGCGGAATCACCACAGGGCGCACTGCGCACCAACAGATAGTCACCCTTGCGCGCACTGACCATCGCGTATTTATGCGACTCGGCCAGACCACTGGGCCAACGGGCCACATGATGATATAGCATGCGATTATCATTCCAACTGATTGGTGCTTCCGCTTCTAACAGCGGCAACAAGCTATAACCTTCCAACTCCGGTTGCAGCGTCTCGGGTACCTCAACACCAGCCAGTTCACACAGCGTCGGTAATACATCTAAATGTGCGGTCAAATTATCAACTGTCTGCGGTTGCCAATGCTTTGGCCATCGCCAGAAAGACATCGCGCGTGAGCCTCCCTCCCAGGCAGTGCATTTACAACCACGCATCCCAGCATTATAAACATCCAGTCCTTCAGTCACACCATTATCATTCATGAAAATAACGATCGTATTGTCATCTAAACCCTTAGCTTCTAAAAAGTCCAACATCCGCCCAACGTTGGTGTCTAGATTCTCAATCATAGCCAAATACGTGGCATGTGTATCATTCAAGCCCGCCTCACGGAACGGCGCAATATACGACTCTGGCGCCGCCAATGGCGTGTGCGGCGAGTAGGTCGCCAAGTAGCAGAAGAACGGCTGATCGCCAGCCTCCTCAATAAAGGTCATTGCCTCGTCAAAAAACAAATCCTCACGGAACCCTTTGCGCTGTGTGCGCAGGCCGTTGCGAATGATCTCTGGATCGAAGTGCTTACGCGGCCCCATCGTGTTGGTGGCACACCAATCGAAGCCGCGATGCTCCGGATTATAACCCGGGCCATCCCCCAAATGCCATTTACCAATAAACCCCGTAGTGTAACCCGCGGTTTTCAACAACTGCGGCAAAGTCACCGCATCCTTAAATAAATGCTCCCGCGGTTGCAGCGTATGCGTCACCGCATTGCGAAATTCATGTTGCCCAGTCAGCAGCGCGGCACGCGTTGGCGAGCAGGATGGACTGACATAGAAATTATCAAAGCGCACACTTTCATCGTGCAAGCGATTAGTATGCGGGGTCTGTAAATACGGATGGCCGTGCCGCTCCAGATCGCCGTAACCTTGATCATCCGTCAGGATGAAGAGTATATTTGGTTGCGCGGCTGATTCGCTTGCCACCACAGGTGAAAATCCAAGCAATACAGCGCTAGCAGCGCTCAACCAAACAGCCTTGAGTTTAATATTTAAAATAGTCATATCTTAATTTAGCTGTTAATGGTAACAATCTAAGCCGGAATAAGTCAAAAACAAAGAATCGCACACACTCACTCAAACGCGTCGTTCAGAACGGCGATAGCGTCGCGTGCGCCTTTAACGAACGGCAGGATAAATGAACGCTTTGAGCTTGTTATCGTCCGCTGGGCGCATTTTTTCAGTCTCGATATAGCCAGTACCTGTTCACGGTGCTGTCATTATTCAAGGTGATAAACAGCCACACTGAATCGATTCCGAGGAACCCTCTCTCCGGTCCAAGATAGTAGTGAATGTCGCAGGATGCGGCGCCGTGTGGAAAGTTCTTGTCATGGGGTGGACCGAGAAGCTCAATCACCTGATGACTGCTCAAGCCATCCAGTTGGCCACTCGACATGAGATGATCCACCATGCAAAGACGAGGAAGCCACATGTGGTCGTGTTCGACGTGCTCCTGATTTCGCCAGGTCTCAGCGTCAAACTTCTGCTGAGAAACGAGATTGGCGACGGAGTCACCCAGGAGTAGCCATCCGCTTAACAGCACCAACGGTGCTGCTGTGCCCAGAAAATAGAACACGACGCGAACGCGTCGACCTTTGATAAAACGGAGTACGAGAACACCCAGAAACGCAATCCACGGAAGCCAGCCGACCACTTCCCGGAGTCCCTTGACCCAGTCGGGCTGCTGATCAAAGGCAACGTACGGAACAATATCCATCCATTTGAACTGGATGAATCCGCAAACGAAGGCGAAGCCTACGCCCGCGAGGAAGAAGAGGATGCGTTGTTTCCCCGGTGAATCATCAAGTGGTCTCATTATCTCATCTTTACATTCGCGGGAGGTTACCTACTTGAGGGAAAGGCGGATCACGGGAGGCAGATCGCCACCGGGGTGGCGTGGCAGGGAAATGCGGAGCGTGTTTCCGTAGAGGCGGGTTTGCAACGGGGCGTCCGGATTCGAGGCAAACCGAGCGTCTGTTATTTTTTCGGTAAAATTTTCAATGACCAGGGCGTTGTCCGCCGGCCAGTCGAAGATGGTGAGGTGGATGGTGTCGCCTTTGCGGGTGGCGAGCCAGGGGAAGTCTCGTTCGAGGGAGGTATGGGGAGCGGGCCGGTTAAGCTTGGCGAAGCGGGCCTCCTTGTCGGCTTTGCGTTTGAGGGATGCTGCGGTGGGCGTTCCGGGCAGGTTGAAGGAGACGGGTTGGGCACCGTAGACGGCGTCGCCGTTGAGCTTAAGCCAGTCCCCGACTTGCTTGAGCACGGTGACGGATTTTGAGGGGAAGGAGCCGTCTGGCTTTGGGCCGACATTGAGCAGGAAGGAGCCGTTTTTGCTGACCACCTCGAGCAGTTGCTGGACGACATGGCTGGGGGTTTTCCAGGCGTTGTCGCCCTGGGTGAACCCCCAGGCCCCGTTGAGAGTCATACAGGTTTCCCAGTGGTTCCATGGGCTGTTGGCGGGGATTTCGCGGTCGGCGTAGGAGAGGTAGTCGGTGCCGAGGCTCTTAAGCATGTCGAGGTCCTTTGGGGTGACCTTGTCCATCTTGTTGCCATCGAGAGCAATGCGGCTGTTGATCAGGGTGCCTGGGCTAATGTCGCGCACGAGCTTGGAGAAGGGCTCCGCCATTGCGGGGGTCATGCGGCGGGGCGTGTCATACCAAATGATATCGGGTTTGTATTGGGTGAGGATTTCTTTGACCTGAGGTAGCGCGATATTGTTGAGGTAGTCCTTCATCTCGTCCATGCCGGAGGGAATTTTCCAGTTATGGCTAGGGAAGCCCCCACGGTGATACCAGTCCTGGGCGTGAGAGTAGTAGAGGCCGAGCTTGATGCCCTCCGCGTCGCAGGCGGCCTTGAGTTCGGCGATCATGTCGCGTTTAAACGGAGTGGCATCTACGATATTGTAATCGCTGACCGCAGAATCGAAGAGCGCGAAGCCGTCGTGATGCTTGCTGGTGATGACGATATATTTCATCCCCGCATCCTTGGCGATCTGCACCCACTCGGTGGCGCTGAACTTGGTCGGGTTGCAGGTTTCGGTCAGCTTGGAGTATTCCTCAATGGGGATTTTTTTTGAGTGCATGACCCACTCCCCCCTGGCGATTTGGGAATAGAGCCCCCAGTGAATAAACAGACCGAATTTATCTTCGTCCAGCCACGCCGCCCGGTCCTCCAGTGACGACTGAAAATCCAGTACTTCGGACGCTTGGAGCAGTGAGCAAAGGGTCAGCCCTACCAGTATTTGTTTAAATATAAATAATTTCATTTCAGAACTTACATTAATTCAACTTCAGTAAAATAGGCGCCGCCAGCTTCGTCTTTTTTGTCGTAGAGCCAGGTTTCCAAGGTAGTTTTTCCAGCAGGCAGATCCATCTCGAAAACCACGCCCCGTGTGCCGGATTCGACCTTCGATTCCATCTCTTGTCCGGCAATCTTTACTTTGGCTCGCTCGGCGATGACCGACTTGTTGGCGACCGCTGGAAACTGACGAAGGGTCAATCGGTAGCGCCCGGCCTGTTTAACGTCGACATACCAAGGGCCGGTAACGCGCACCAGACTGTTGATAGCACCATAATGCCACGGTGGATTACCAGTCGGCATATACCAATCCTGAGAGCATAACTCGGTTGGGTTTTGTGCCGGGTTTCCGAGGTCGATCGATACGGGTGTCATGCGCGGCGAAACAGAATCCCAAAAGGGTTCATACAGCGCGCGCAGCGCAGCAACCCGCTCGGGATGATCCGAAGCAACATCGTTATTCTGCATCCGGTCCTTTGCAAAGTTGAACAGCTTCGTGCCATCCATCAATCGCCAGTCGCCCTGAATCACCACGCTCGTATCGAAGGGCGCAGGTGCCTTTTTAAATCGCGGTCCGCCCGGCATCTGTATCACCAAGTGATCCCGGCTAGCCGGAGCTTTCGGATCGTTCAATCGGGCGGCAAAAGAGACCCCATCGCGCTTGGGCGTTGCGGAGACCGTCACACCACAGAGTTCGGCCAGAGTCGGCAATACATCGATGTGCCCCGAAAGAACGGCATCATCCCGTCCCTCGACGAGTCCCCCTTTCGGCCAGTGAATAAAGCAGGGGACGCGGTGCCCGCCTTCCCATACCGTCGATTTTACCCCGCGTACCCCGGCGTTGTAGCCGCGAAAGTCATCCGGGCCGAGTATTGATTTGCGAGCGATGCCGCCTGACGTGCCGTTGTCGGTCATGAAAATCAGGATGGTGTTTTCCGCGATCCCCAGTTTTTCAAGATGCGTGCGCAGCAGCCCGACGTTATAATCGATATTGGCAATCATGCCGTAGAACTCAGCCCCGCCCTTCCACTTGACGATTTCCTTGTAAGGCGCGCTCCATTTGGCATCCACTTTATACGGCGAGTGCGGTGCGTTGGGCGCAAGGTAGAGGAAGAAGGGTTTGGATTTGTTTTCATCCACAAAACGCATTGATTCAGCGAAGAAAACGTCGGTGCAGTAACCCTCGAACTTTTCGAAGATGCCGTTGCGCTCGTAGTGATCGTTAAAATAGGTATTGCCCCAGTAGTCAGCCGCCTGACCGATGCCGCCAGCGTGATGCCAGACCACATCCTGAAAGCCTCGATCCTGCGGCCGGTGCGGCGCGTTGTCGCCCAGATGCCATTTGCCCACCATGCCAGTCACGTAACCGGCGGCAGAAAACTCCTCAGCGATGGTGCGTTCATCGATGTGCAGCATGCACCGACCGCTGGCGGTGCGATACGCACCCGTCCGTGCCGGATAGCGCCCAGTCATCAGCGCCGCGCGCGTCGGCGTGCAAAACGGAGCGACATGAAAATTCGTCAGGCGAATCGATTCGTTGTGTAACCGGTCCAGCTCGGGCGTTTGAATGACCGGATTGCCGTGGCAGGCCAGATCGCCGTAGCCTTGGTCGTCGGTCATGATCAGAATGACGTTGGGTTGTTCCGCCATGGCGTTCAGCCCGACCAAACACAGCATGCTAGTGAGTAAAAATTTAGTTTCTATTTTCATATACTGTTCCTTTAATCTTCTGGATTTACTTTTGAACATAGTCTTTGCCTTGCGCACTTTCCTTGCACGACTGACGCCATGTTTCGATGGTTGCCCGCATACGCTGCACCACTTCCGGATACTGTTTTGCAATATTTTTCTTTTCACTCGGATCCGCGTTTAGGTCATAGAGCTCGTATGTGTTCCCGGACCCCTTGCTGTAGATCTTGTAGTGCTGGTCAATCAGGGCCGTTTGATTGATTGACGGGTCTCCCAGATTTGCCTCGCGCATCGTGAAACTGGATTCAAAGGCCAAAGGCTTCGGTCGCTCGGTCATCGTGCCTTTAATCAATGGCATCAGACTGATTCCGTCGTAGGGTCGATCAGGAAGCTGAAGGCCCAACATATCTAAAATGGTAGGGAAATAATCGCTCGTGCTGCACGGCATCGAAACGACACGGGGCTGTTCGATAATCTGCGGCCAAATCAGCAGGCCCGGAACACGCACACCGCCTTCATAGAGAGAGCGTTTACCACCCCTCAAGCCGCCCGTACTTCCCCAGCTGTTTTTAACCTTAGTCGGCCCGTTATCCGAGCAGAACCACAGCATAGTATTATCCTCAACCCCGAGTTCCTTGAGCTTAGCGCGCAGGCGACCCATCTGTTCGTCCATCGCGGTCATGCAGCCATAGTAGTCCTTGTGTTCGTTATAGCCGTCGGTGTAAGGCGGAGCCGACAAGACTGGCTGATGCGGCGTATGAAACCAAATCACCGCCAGAAACGGGATATCTGCTTTGGACGCTCTTTCGATAAACGGAAGTGCCCGATCCATCATTAATTTTGAATCATCACCGGAAATTTCTTCTGCCGGAACCATCTGATCCAAACCGGTCCAGTAATGGGTTCCAAGTTTCTCATAATTGTCTGCGATATGGTAAGTATGAACCCCTGACTCAGCGACGAAACACTCGTCGTAACCATTTTCCCATGGCGGAGAGTAGGTGGCGGTGTTGCCGAGGCGACCACGATGCCCATCCTTGGTTTTGGTGGTCAGCGAACCCAAATGCCATTTACCGAAATGGCCGGTCGCATACCCCTGTTCCCCGAGCACTTCGGGCAGCGTGATTTCCTCTGCCTTCAGTTTGCCGACATTGGCGAACAGAACACCTTGCCGGTAGGGATGGCGCCCAGTAAGGCAGGCTGCGCGGGTCGGAGAACAGACCGGTGAGGTCGAATAGAAGCGGTCAAAACGGATACCCTCTCTAGACATCTGGTCGAGGTGCGGCGTCCGCAGCACCGGATGTCCGTTATACGCGACATCGCCCCAGCCCTGATCGTCGGACATGCAGAGAATTATATTGGGCCGTTCCGCCATGGCATTCAGCCCTGCCAAAGCCACCAGGCTCGTAAGTAAAAATTGAGTTCTTATTTTCATTGGTGATTCCTCTTGCGTGGATCATTCTTGATATGAGTTTTGGGATAGTCGTCGCTGCCCCTGGCTTCCACCACCAGTACCTGGCAACGCTTGCGGAAAGTCTCGAGCGTATCAGCATGATCCGGCGAGTCGGCCAGGTTGGTGGTTTCCTTCGGGTCGTTCTTAAGGTCGTAGAGCTCTTCATAAATCGGCTGCTGGCCCTGAATGGAATCGGTCAGCGTAAGAACATGATGCCTGCGCGGCTTCGGCTTAAAATAGCGGATGTATTTAAAGTCCTCGCTGCGCACGCCTTCGATGAGCGGATAGTTCTGCCCCGTGTACATATTTTCGCAGAAAAAGTCCTTTCGCCAAGGAGCGCCGTCCTGCTGCATCACCGACACCAGGCTCTTGCCCTGTATTTCTTCATGGACCGATACCCCAGCGAGCTCCAACAGCGTTGGAGCAATGTCGATGGAGAGCGCCAATTCGTCCGCGACCGTTCCGCGGCGTGCTTCCGGCAGGCGTGGGTCGAAAATGATCATCGGCACGCGGATCGATTCCTCGTAGAGCAGCACTTTGCCGCCCAGCCCGTGCTCGCCATGCATTAAGCCATGATCGGAAGTGAAGACGATTACCGTGTTCTCATACAACCCTTGCGCCTTCAGCTCGGCCACCAGATTGCCGACCAGACGGTCAATGCCGGTGACGGTCTGATACTCACGCACCATCCGTTCGCGCAGATCGGCCTCATTGTGCACATAATGATACGTCGGTATGGTGACTCCATTATAGACCTGTGTCGGAATCTTCTGTCTCTTGATATCGGCTTTGGCAATATAGGTCTCGGGCAGCGGCAGTTCATCGATCTGGTCCCGATAAGTGGTGCGGTATAATTCGGGATCGCTGTTAAGTTGCTTCATGGAACTGGTTCCGGCACCGTGCGGCAGATTAAAGTTCACCATCATGCAAAACGGTTGGTTCGCCGGCTTCGACCGAAGGAAATCCTGAGTACCGGCAAACTCGGGGTCGGGTTTAAGGAAGTGCATCGCTCCTTCCCCGAAGATTTCAATTTGCGTGTTTACACGCGAATTCCTGTAAATGGGGTGATTCCATTTGGGATAGAAGGTGGAGTGGTTGTGATTGCCGTACCAATAGTCGAACCCGGCCTCCATCGTGCCATTATAATAACCAAAATGGGGCTTAGCTTTTGCCAGTTGTTCCGGCGTGCTCTCCGGCTTTTCATTGATCCCAGAGCCCGGCCCGATGGGCGTATGATTTTTGCCGATATAGCCGACAAAATACCCCGCCTGCCGCAGTTGCATCGGGTAGGTATCCTGAAAGGCCTCTTCCGTGAGACTGCTTTGGGATGAAAACGTAATCCCATGCTTGCGCTCATACTGGCCCGTCAGCAGGCAGGTCCGATTCGGCGTGCAAGCGGCGGTGGTCACAAAGGCATTGCTAAAGCGCACTCCCTCGGCCGCCAACTGATCGATGTGAGGCGTCTTGAGAATAGGATTACCGGAGCACCCTAGATAGTCCGCTCGATGATCATCCGTGAGGATGACTACGACATTTGGGCGAGAGGCAGCTCCCAACGCTGATTGCGCGTGACTCATTCCAAACAAAAAAACCGATAGCCACACAATTACTGCAATTTTAATCATCTCTATTTTGTACCCATTTGAACAGTCACATTCTGATCTAAATCTAGCTGATTCGTAAGCATTAATTTTGATACTACATTTGTAATTTAAAATGACTAGGCAACCGCCTATATACGCCTACCAATCTGGTATACTAAAAGCAAAATAAGCACGGCAGCATTGCTGACGCTGACTCCCTCAGGACACAAGTAAAGCAACAATCGAGCGCGATTGAGGCCATCAGAGCAATGCTGATGTTAATACTTACAAAATATTTGCGCTCATTCTGTTCATACCTAAAACAGAGACCAATGAAACTCTTTGCTCTAATGGTCGCACTTTGCAGCCAAATACTACTCTCCACCTACGCGGTTGCAGCGGCGCATCGCCCAGAGTCGCTCAATGATATTCCGCCCAACGTCTTGATCATCCTCACCGATGATCAAGGATTGTCCGACCTCGGATTTTACGGCAATCCCTCACTCGAAACACCCAACCTCGATGCCCTCGCCAGAGACAGCGTACGCCTCGAAGACTTTCTCGCCTCCCCTACCTGTTCACCGACTCGTGCTGCACTGCTGACCGGCAAACATGAATTCAAGGTCGGTATCACCCACACCATCAGCGGCCGCAGCCTGCTCAAGCCGAAGGTGCCGACGCTCCCCGCACACTTTCAGGCCGCAGGCTACCGCACCGCGATCTTCGGCAAGTGGCACCTCGGCGAGACCTACCCGAGCCGCCCGCAAGACCGCGGCTTCGATGAAGTCTTTATTCACCTAGGCGGCGGCATCGGTCAAACCCCGGACTATTGGGGCAACTCATACTTTGATCCACACATTTACCACAATGGCAACTGGCAAGCCACCGACGGCTACTGCACTGCGGTCTTCAGTCGCGCTGCCTGGAACTGGATCCATCAACCGGCTCCACAGCCTTGGCTCGCCTACCTCTCGCTCAATACCCCACACACGCCGCTGCAGATCGATGATCAATTGGCGCAAAAGTATTTGAATAAAGGCCTCCCTGAGTCACAGGCCCGCTTCTATGCGATGATCGACGACCTCGACCGCGAGGTCGGTGAGCTTTTACAAAGGCTGGAAGCTACCGGCCGCGCCGACAACACCATCGTGCTCTTCATGGGCGACAACGGCAGCGCCAAAGGCGGCCGCCCCGACCAGATGGAATTCAACGCCGGGCTGCGTGGCACCAAAGGATCGCCCTACCAAGGCGGCGTGCGCGTGCCCTGCTTGATACGTTGGCCCGCGGGCAACATTCAAGGCGGCCGCAGCGTGGAGACACTGACAGCGATCAGCGACATCTTTCCCACACTTGCTGAACTAGCCAACATCCCACTCGGCCAGCAGACACCCACCGATGGACGCTCGCTCACAGCTTTACTACAGAACGAGCAGGACGTCGATTGGCCCAAGCGCAGTATCGTAACCCACGTCGGACGCTGGCCCAACGGCCAAGCCGAGATGCACAAATATAAAGGCAGCGCGATTCGCAACCAGCGCTTTTCCCTCGTCGAAGGCAAGGCACTGTACGACCTACAGAATGATCGCGCCGAGCAACACGACGTGAAGAGCGACTATCCCGAAGCATTCAACACACTCAGTAAGCAATACGACCAATGGTGGAACGAAGTGCGCCCACTAGCCGAAGACGTGCCGCCCATCACCGTCGGCGCAACAGCCGCACCTATCAGCCAGTTAACTTGTATGGATTGGGGAGCCTCCGCGATCAAGGATCAGGGCGACAAATACCCGCCGTGGAATCAAAGCTACGTGCGTGCACTGGCAACAGCCCAAGCACTCGAAAATATCGCCCGATTCGGCGCATGGGCCATCGACTTCGCTCGCACGGGAACTTACCGCATCACCCTGCGCACACTGCCCGAAGAGGCCAGCGATGCCGCAGCCCGACTTAAAGCTGGCACTGCGACACTCATCATTGGCAAGCAGACACACAGCAGCCCCATCAAAACAGGCGCAACAGCCATCGACTTTGAGATCCAGATCGAAAAAGGCATCACAACTCTCGAAACCTTACTCGAATACACCTCGACAGATCGAGCCGCACATGGCGCCTTCTATGTAAGTATTCAATATCTTGATACACTCTAAACCATGACACGTCCAAATATTATTCACATTCTAGTCGATGACCTCGGCTACGGCGACTTTAGTTTTTTTAACAAAGGCATCAGCGAGACACCATTTCTGGATCAATTCATCCAAGAAAGCACTAGCCTGTCGCAACACTACACAAGTTCGCCGGTCTGCAACCCCTCGCGCGCCTCCTTGCTCACAGGGCGCTACCCGCACCGAACCGGCTCGATTGACACCCTAGAGTGGCGCGGCCTTGAACGCCTCGATCTGAACGAAGTAACCATCGCCGACATCCTGCAAGACGCGGGCTATCGCACTGGGCTGATCGGCAAATGGCACCTCGGTGCATTTGACCCTCGCTACAAACCTGAAAAGCGCGGCTTTGATGAAGCCATCTGTTTCCGTGGCGGCATGCACGACTACTACGACTGGCGACTCGAGTCCGGCGACCGCGTGCAACGCGCCGATGGCCGCTATCTAACTGATTTCTGGACCGACGAAGCGATCGACTTTCTCAAGCGTAGCCCCAAAGACCCATTCTACTTACACCTCACCTACAACGCGCCGCACACTCCGCTGCAAGCCCCCGAAGAAGACCTCGCTGTGTTTAGCGACCGCGATGATTTGAGCGAAGCAGTTAAAACACTTTACGCCATGATCCGCCGTCTGGATCGTAATGTCGGCCGACTACTTGAGAGCGTCGACAAGCTAGGACTGCGCGAAAACACCCTCATCGTGTTTTCTAGCGACAACGGACCGCAATTCGGCGGTGCAGGCGATGACTGCCTCGACCGGTTTAATTGCCAACTGCACGGTTCCAAAGGATCCACCTACGAAGGCGGCATCCGCGTGCCCGCGATCCTGCGTTGGCCCGCAGGACTGCAGAAAAACGACTCTGGCGACAACACCTTTTTCCACATGTGCGACTGGTTGCCAACTATCCTAAGCCTTGCAGGCGTCGAAGCCCCCAAAAATATCAAGCTCGACGGCGTCGATCAAACCGCAGCCCTGCGCGGCGAACAGTCCACCTACAATCCAAAACGCTGCTGGCAGTGGAACCGCTACGACCCGCAAATCGAATACAACGCAGCAATCCGCGATGGCGACTGGAAACTCGTGCGCCCATTCGTGCCCGAAGCCTTCGAGGTGCCGGACATCAAATGGCTCGACGTCTCCATGTATGAGCCTGAGCACTTCATCGAGAACGGTATCATCACCGATCCCGCACCCGAAGTGAACCTGCCCAAGCCCCCGCCCGTCGAACTCTACAATCTAAAAGAGGATCCACTGGAACAACACAACCTCGCAGCCGCCGAGCCCGTCCGCGTCAGCCGCTTGGAAGCCGACTTACACGCGTGGTTCGAAGACGTCTGCCACGACCTCGCGAAAACGAGCCGCGATTGATTGTATTCGCTTCAGAGCTAAAGTGTAAATCAATCTGGCTCTAAACAGCTCGCTCTGCTTAGTTCTGAGTTTCCTTCGAGCTACGGGCACCCTTGATTTCGTTTTCGCCGCGGATCACACGATTTTTACCCCGAAAGAATCGCACGTATTTATCCAGCAGTGTCTTCGCGTTTGCATCGAAGACTTCATCACCGGCGAGAAAGAGCACGACATTGACTGAAGGCACCGGTTTGTCGTTGTCCTCATAGAGTGTATCGACCAGATCACGAAAGTATTTACTCACCAGGTGATCTTTCACCTCGAAGCTTCTGGGAGGGTGCGGTGGGTGCGGATTGGTCCATTTGAGACCCAGTTCATGCGCATTGGAATACACGCCATGTCGCTGCTCAAGGACACGCGGCGGCTGCCCCTTTGCCTTTCGCTCGGCATTGATCTTCTCCATCTCGGCGTTGATCCGCGCCTGCATTTTCGGCTTTTCCTCCTGATGCTTCGCCATTTGTTTAATGTAATCAGGCTTAGCGATAGCTCGTTCATACTCGGCTTTTTCACGCTCATTCATGGGGCGGCGCAGTGTTTCGAAGCCGCGATGGTAACCGGTGATGAAAAAGATCGCATCTACATTTTGCTCCAGCGCGTATTGAGTCATGAAGGCGGTCTCGTTGCCTCGGTGACCGTGTGGTAAGATTTTATGCACTTCTTCATCGGGAAGGGCTGTCAGCTTGGGCTTCTTCGCGGCGGGGTTCTGCTCCAGCCCCACTTTCGTCGCATCGGAATTGATCGGTGTAATCCACTGAATCAACTGCTGGTGGACCTCCGCCCCGGCGGAGCTAAGCTGCGGCTTAAACAGCATCGTCCGACTGCGTTCTTGCAGCATCACATTAAACAGCGTGCCGGCGGATAGGTTGCCAACCATGTCGGTGACCTCGTCTTTAATGACCTTGTAGCTATTGAGACCGCCCTTTTTATCGGTGACCATCTGACGGTTGGCATCAATGACAAACAGAATACGCTCTGCCCGTGTCTTCAGGCCGAACACGCTCACATCTGAGAGCCCCATGCCGATACTGCCACGGGTGCCTCCGGTCCAGCTCCCCTGGGAAAAATCGACAAGAGGAGCACTTTCGCATTTGGTAAGTGAAAGCGTATGGTACGCAGATTACTGGCAATTCCAGCAATAGTATCCTCTGGGGCATCTTTGGCAGCCTGCGTGTTGTTGGTACCAATCATCAAAACCACCAGCTTTGGATTCAAGCCCCTAACCTCCCCGTTTTGCAGACGCCAGTTGACCCACTCAGTACGATCCCCGCCAAAGCCCAAGTTCAAGGCTTTGCGATGGCCGTAGTAACGCTCCCATACTGGCAGGCCAAACTCCCCTTCCCGTTCCCAAAAGTGCGTAATCGAGTCGCCCACAAAAACCAGTTGGTAATCCTCCTCCTGCACCTCAAGTAACTTCTGCTCATGACGTGGACCACCACGTGGTGCGGACTGTATGGCTCGATGCGGGTTTGCCGGCAAAGGAGCATGCTTAAGCGCCGCACTTACGTAGGGTTCCAGTGCCGCATACCAAAGCTGATAACCCTGCGAACTTAGGTGCAATAAATCATGATAATACAATTCCGGATTCAACTCACCCGTCTCGCGATAAAATTGAGGATTAAGGTCGAGGTGCAGCACCTGGCTGCACTCTGCAAACCCTGCCAGTTCCCGGTTCACAGCCTCTAAAACAGCTTGCTCGCGCTCCTGTCCGCGCGGGAAGACCGAAAAGAGAATCACCTTCGCTTTCGGCACCCGCAGCGCCAATTCATCCAAAATGGCTTCGATTCCGGCCAAAATCGCCTCAGCGCTCTGGTTTCGGGTATTATTCGTGCCGATCATCAAAGCAACCAGCTTCGGTTGCACACCCTCCAACTCGCCATTTCGCAAACGCCACAGTACTTGCTCAGTGCCATCCCCCCCAAAGCCCAGATTTAGCACTCTGCGGTTACCAAAGTAATAGCCGTACAGCGGGTCTCGCTCTCCATACTGGGTAATCGAGTCGCCTATCAAAACAATATCGGCGTCGCCTTGCTGCGCCTCTACCAGCTTTGCGTCATGGCGCTGATGCCACCATTCGGAGGGACGCTGAGGCTCTTGCGCCTGAGGAAGCGCGTGCAGCAACGCAGGCACACATAGAACCACGAACAGCACGGAACGTGGGGTCAATTGAGTCAAAAACTGCGACAGTCGCGGAGGCATCTTCATAAAGTATACAGCCTACCAGAAATCGTCCCCCAACAACATCACTCATACGTGCGATAGACAGCGAGTTTCACGGCACCTTTCATAAAAAGCAAAAGCCCCTCTCACGACGAATGCAAGAGGGGCTGACACATAATTAAAAGTGAAGGCGACTACTGGATGCTGAGCTGAACCAGTTGCTTCGTGCCGAAGAGGCGGCCAGCAAGATTCAGACGCCAGAGGTTCTCACCCAGATCTTCAACGGAAGTGATCTCACAGTTCTCAGCATTCACTGCTTTCAACGCTTTCTTGCTGTAGAAAGTGAGGCTGCCTTCTTGAGCACCCGCATCTGTCAGCTCTACCGTCAGAGCTGTCTTCGTCGCAGCAATATTGGCAATTTCAGTGGCACCCATTGCGATATGCAG
>Ga0209601_1000662_pt1 | contig 26864 bp, 20 predicted proteins | sample COGITO_mtgs_1104_4_FD_184796 | JGI IMG/M metagenome (GOLD analysis project Ga0209601, IMG submission 184796) | Pelagic marine microbial communities from North Sea - COGITO_mtgs_110426 (SPAdes) (version 2) | ecosystem: Environmental > Aquatic > Marine > Epipelagic ...
AATAGATTGAGAGAAACAATGGCCACCTCTTTTTTTATCCAAGATACTTTAACGCTCGGCAAGGTTGCCATTACAGTTGGCCAGAGATCTGAGGAGTATCGTCAAGCAGAAAATAGATGGCTAGATGGTATGGCATCAAGAAATATTCAAGATAGCAACTATAGTAATAAAAAATCCAGAGGGGATTACCGCACTTCTGGCTTAGGAATAACCTATAGCGCTAACAATAATCTAAAACTTATAGCAGGTTTTCACGAAGGCATGTCGCCTGTATTTAATGGTGATGCTGAAGAAGCGGATAACCTTGAGCTGGGCTTTAGATACAACAATAATCTTACTGCGCTAGAGATCATCTATTTTTCTAGCGACTATCAAAATTTAGTGGGAACCTGCTCAAATTCAAGCGGAGGAAATTGCGAAGCTGGAGCAAGCTTTAGTGGTGGTGAGGTTGATGTATCTGGTTTAGAGATGACATCCTCGTGGGTGTTCGAAGGTAATAATATTAGCTACCCCATCTCAATTGCCTTTACGTCAACCAAAGCCACTTTTAACAATAGTTTTAGCAATGACGATTACTGGGGAACAGTCATGATAGGCGATGATGTTCCTTATATACCAAGCTCCGTTCTGGCTATCCAAGCAGGAGTTATTACCGAATCTGGGTGGAGCGGATATCTGAGGTTATTAGATCATGGGGGGGCTTGTTCCTCAGCTGCCTGTGGTACCTTTGAAAGAATTGGGCCTTATAACTTTTTAGACCTTACCTTGAGAAAGGCTTTCAATAATAATATCGATGTGTATGGAGTCATTGAAAATATCATGAACAATGAAGATATAGCCTCAAGAGCACCTAAAAATGGCGCGAGATCTCAAAAACCGAAAACATTTAAAATTGGTTTTAGCTATAACTTCTAAGCCTTTTTTGTAACATAGTTGTTTATAAAGCTATTTCTTGTACAATTATTTCCTCGTGTGGGGCTATAGCTCAGCTGGGAGAGCACCTGCTTTGCAAGCAGGGGGTCCGCGGTTCGATCCCGCGTAGCTCCACCATTAGTTAATGCTCATTAACTCTCATGTAAACTTAATTTTTTATAAACAAATTCATAAACTGTGATGCATGAATGCTGCAGAATAGATTAAAATTTCATACTCAATACTTATCTTAATGCTGGTGATGAGACGAAAGTAAATACTAATAATAACCAAGAGCAAATATGAAAAATTCAATATCATTGATTGGCATGGCAGGCGCCGGCAAAACATCAGTTGGCATTCAGCTTGCAAAGGAATTGAATCTCAGTGTTATTGATAGTGATCTCTTGATAGAAGAAAGGTTCTCTGCAACCCTGCAGAAGATTTTGGATGATGTGGGCTATTTAAAGCTGCGCGATATTGAAGAGGAGACAATCCTTTCGATTAATCTTCCTGGCGCAGTTCTTTCTACAGGAGGTAGCGCAGTTTACAGTGCTAAAGCAATGGAATACCTTAAGCAAAATTCCCTAGTGATTTATCTCAAGGTGCCATTTGATCAAATCTTAGGCCGTGTCCCGAGCTTCTTAGATAGAGGCTTTGCAAAAGATCCTAGCCAAACTATTGAGGAAGCTTTCTGTGAGCGTGAGGAGCTCTATCAGAATTCGGCCCATCAGACGGTTTCCAATGCAACAGACATCAATGCATGCATATCAACCATCATCGACTTGGTTTAATTTTTAACAGGCTTGAGAGGAGAGAGGGTAATGTTGGCCCCAACAATGAAGAAGATAGTGATGATTGCATGAGCTACAAAAAGATTGGCAGCAATTAGATTACTATTAATAAAGCTTGTTTGAAATATTAGCAATAAAACCACTGGCGCTCTTATTAACTCAATCCACAAGGCAACTTTAGAGTTAGATAAAACCATGGATGTAGTTAAGGCACTTGTAAAAATAAATAGCCCAAATGCAATAGTCTCTACTCGAGCTTGATCATTTAGCGTAAAGAAAATGCTCATAGCGATAATGGGCAGGATTACAATTTGAATGCGCCCATACCATAAACCGATCCTAGAAAGAGAGGGATTAAATTTTGCCTCTAATGGAATTTTATTTTGGTTGCCAGGAAATCTTAAAGCAACATCCCTAGGCCTCCATCCGGTTCGACCAAACCATACTTTTATTTTGTCACCCCAATTTTTTGTATAGAAACTATCTCTTAGCATTTGCCAAAATATTTCAATATTTGCCCAAGCTGGGTTGAAGGTTCGCAAGGGCGTCACTGTTCCATACAAGGGTTTCAGGCTATCTTTTTCTTCAATATATGTCCCGAATAGCCTATCCCAGAGGATAAAGATGCCGCCATAGTTTGCGTCAATGTATTCAGCGTTCTTGGCATGATGAATGCGATGATTAGATGGAGTAACAAAAACTTTCTCCATCCACCCTAGCTTGCCTATATGTTCTGTGTGAACCCAGAATTGATAGATAAGATTAATTCCACCCGCTAATACAAAAACCTGAGGCGGAATACCAACAATCAGAATAGGTGTAAAAAAGATCCATTTGATTAAAAAACCAGAACTGGTTTGTCTCATCGCAGTAATGAGATTAAATTCTTCTCCGTGATGGTGAACCACATGAGTTGCCCATAAAAATTTTCTTTCATGCGACATGCGATGCATCCAGTAATAGCAAAAATCATACATGATAATTGCGAAGATAATGGTGAAGATGCTGTCAGCTGGTAAAAGCTTTAAATTTAATGAAGTTGCCGCAAAGGCAAATACTACCCCTTGAAAACCAATATTGAGAATTGTGGGAAATCTACTGATTAACCCAAGCGCCACACCAGTAAAAGCATCATTTATTCGATAATTATTTTTTCCAATTTTTATGCCCCATAAAAACTCAATAAATGCCATCAAAAAAAATAGTGGAATAGCTAAAAATATTAAAAAAGATTTATCCATAGTTTTTTAGTCGCTCAATTACTCCAATAACGTTTCCGAATGCTCTTTGCTCATTATAGTGACCGGTAAGACCTGCTAATTCAAGCCTTTGATCTATACCACTAGCAACTTCAGATAGATATGAGGTTCTGCCTACGAAACATACCTTAGAAGCTCCGATTAATAGTGCATTGAGGTATGCAACAGTCCCAATGACTTCGCCGACCATGTTGCATAAGGCAGCTGATGTATTCTCCATTGTATCCGCAGAGCTAAATTTAGCCTTTCCAAAATTTACAGCCGTTATATCCGGAGAAAGAGTACCTATAGTATTTACGACATCACCAATTGCAAGGTCTAGCTGCGCCCTTGAACCTTGCAAAGCAAATTCATTAATCTCTTGTCCATTTCCATTCTTAAATAAGAGTGAGCCTAAACCTTCAAGCATCCCGCCGCCCACAGCAATTCCACCCAGATGATGGAACACCTCTCCATGTATTTGAATGCATGCTGTGCCTGTGCCTGCACTGATCACCAATGTTGATTCATCCTGAATGTCATAAAGTATTTTTGCGCCAAGACCAATTGCATCTACTTCATTAATAATACTCACTGGAATTGATTGGATGGAAGATGGAAGATTTGAAGATTTACCACCGGTCACCCCCATGCGAGTGATCTTAGTTACATCAAAGTGATGGGCTGACAGAAGATCTATAATTGAATGAGCATCTAGAGCATCTTGAGCAATGGATGGTGTGGAGAAAAATTTCAGCTGACTTTCTTGATAAACCGCAATATCAGTATTAGAAATTCCAAAATCAAAAGCAACCAACATAATTATTTTGAGAGATCAGGTTGGCTTGGGACTCTGAGCATTTTTTGGGAGGCTTCTTGCCTTTTTTGTTCCTGTAACCTCAATTCTCTTAAGCGAATGTCTTGAATTTTTTGGGTGCGAAGATAGTTCATTCGATTTGTAATATTGATATCGCTTCCGTTTGGTATTTCTAAAGAGCGGATGTCATCAATCTGACCAGACATAATTTCTCTTAACAATGAAATAAATATATCTCTCTCATCAGCAGCTCTAATTTCTTGACGAGGCATGGCTTGGTTAGAGGAGGCTGGACTGGGCTGGCTGAGTTTCTTAGATAGCTCGTCTTTAGCCATTGATTTAATACAAGCCTCTAAGCGGCCTACTTGCAATATCCCTAGTCGCTGGCAAGTAACCTCAAGATCGTCATAAAGTTTTTTTTTGATAAAGAGGGCTTCCACACTTCTTGTAGTAAGAGCACTTGTGGTATCTGGAGAGCTCACCCCATCAGGCTGGGTATCTATTTGATATTTCTGCGAGCATCCAAGCAAGCTGACAGCAAAAATTGCAAGACAAATAACGTTCTTCATTGATTCTTTCTATTGATGGGATGCAATTACTTGGTTTCTCTTTAGTAGATCTTGCATTAAATTTTTAGGATTACTGCGAGAGGCTTTTGGTTTTAATCTGGCGGGTATGAGTCGTGTTGGGTAGTAATTATTTTCAATCTGAGTATCTCCAATTTCCCAATAAGGATCCACAATGGCCTGAGTAATCTTGAGCTTAGAGCGCTTCAACCATTTTGTTTTATGAGAATTTTTTCTCCACACCTCTACTGGAATTCTAATTAGTTCTTTTGAACCGTCTTCATAGGTAAGCTCGAGTGGTATCGGCATAATTAACCCACCTTTATTAGAAAACTCAAAAATATAATATTCCTCATCTTTTTTTAGGGCTTCCTCAAGAGCTTTTTGCTTCCACTTAGGATCGCTGTTATTTTTATCATAAAGATCATCAAGTATTTCTTGGTAATCTTTCATTTCTCGATCAGATGGAGTGAACTCATCATATTTATTATAAATATCCAGTAGTTCAGGCCTCAAAGTTACTCTTGTTTCAATTTTATCAGCTTGATTTCTTTCATCATGTAAAATCAAAGGCTCATTTTCAAAATCAACCCTATCTTTCGCTAAATTAATTTGTGGATCTAGCGAATCCAATGATGCGACATGAATATTTTCCAAGGCTATATCGACATGATCTGTGCTGAAGAACCAGCCCCTCCAAAACCAATCTAAATCTACACCAGATGACTCTTCCATAGTCCTAAAGAAATCATAAGGAGTAGGGCGTTTAAATTTCCAGCGAGTTGAATATTCTCTGAAGGCTTGATCAAATAGCTCTCTGCCTAAAATAGTTTCCCTGAGAACCACTAGTGCTGTTGCGGGTTTAGCGTAAGCATTATTGCCAAACTGCAGAAGTGACTCTGAATTAGTCATGATTGGAACTTGGTAATTGCTTGACATAAATTCAGTTAGCCATCTTGGCTCCCCTCTATCACTTCGATAGTTGATATCCCATTCTTGCTCGGCAAGATATTGCAAGAAGGTGTTCAGACCTTCATCCATCCAGGTCCACTGTCTTTCATCAGAGTTCACAATCATTGGAAAATAAATATGACCTACCTCATGAATCACAACGCCAATTAAAAATTCTTTTTCGCTTCTGGAGTATGTCCTGGTGCCATCATCTTCGAGTTCTGTTCTAGGGCCATTAAAAGTAATCATAGGATATTCCATGCCACCAACAGGACCATTAACACTTTGAGCCGTTGGATATGGATAATCAAAGGAATATTTTGAATATACTTCCATGGTATGCATCACGGCTTCTGTTGAGTATTTTGACCATAGTGGCTCACCCTCTTTGGGATAAAAAGACATTGCCATCACCAAAGGATTTTCTTTTGAATCTTGTCTGTAACCTGCAGCATCCCAAATAAATTTTCTTGAGCTTGCCCAGGCAAAATCTCTGACATTGTCAGCTTTAAAAGACCAGGTTTTGTAATCTGTGCTTTTTTTCAGCTCATTATCATGTGCCTCTTCAGGGGTAATAATGAATATAGGCTTCTCAGACTTTCTGGCTTGGCTCATTCTTTTTTTCTGAACGGGACTCAAGACGTCACTAGCATTTAGCAAGACACCAGTTGCAGAAACGACATGATCTGAGGGAACAGATATTTCAACCTCAAAATTACCAAATTCCAAAGTAAACTCGCCATTACCTATAAATTCTTTGTTGTGCCAGCCCTCATAGTCACTAAAAACAGTGACCCTTGGATACCACTGAGCTAAAAGAAAAATATCATTTCCATCTTCAAATGCTTCATAACCATTTCTGGCCCGCACTGCATTTTCTTCCACTAATGAATAAGCCCAGTCAATATTTAATTTGGTTGACTCACCTGGTTCTAGAGGTTCTTCTAAGTTAATGCGAACATGGGTGCCTACAAGGTTAGTGCTGGCCAGATTATTATTAATTTTTATTGAGAGTTCCTGGAATCCACCTTGGAATTTATCCATAAAATTCTGCCTTCTAAGCGTTGAAAAATCTACGCTGGATTCTTCTCCATGCCAAGGACGAGTGAGGTTATTGATAGATTCTTTTTCAAAAATATTTTGGTCTAGTTGTAGCCATATATATTGCAAAGTTAAAGGAGAGTTATTAGTGTAAGTGATGGTTTCTGAACCTTTAACAGACCTTTTTATCTCATCAAGCTCAACTTTTATTTTATAGTCAGCTCTTTGTTGCCAATATGTTGGCCCAGGCTCACCAGTAGCTGGTCTAGATAGATTAGGCGAAGGAAAGAATTCATCTAGCTGCCTGAATTTATCTTCAAAATCTCCCTTTGATTGGTCAATGGCTCCGAGAGAGGAGTTGGCCATAAAAGTAAAGATTATTAAAAGAAAGCATTTATTTTTTAGGGTTATCATTTATTTCCTCAGCTTCCCCTTCAATAATTGTAGATCTTGCAGATTTTTTATTTCCAGATTCTTGCTTAGAACCAAAGCGATTAATTCGATCGTTTCGATCTGTTTGTTTTTTGGATGCCCTGACTTTCCCTAGGTTCATAAAAACAAATAAGGAGAAGAGGGTCAAAAGGCTAAAGAAAATAGTATTCATTATTCTTTTATCTGCTCCTAAGTTTCATTAGCAATCTCAAAATTTCCATGTACAACCAAACCAAGGTCACCATCAACGAGAAAGCCCCATACCATTCCATATACTTGGGCAGACCTTTTTCTGCTCCCTCTTCAATAAAATCAAAGTCTAGGACCAAATTTAATGCAGCAATTGCTACAACAAATAAAGAAAACCCAATACCAAATAAGCCATTGGAGTGAATGAAACCTATGCCAGATCCAAAAAATGACATGATAAAGCTAATTAAATATAAAAACATAATTCCCATGGTTGCAGAAACAATCATGAGCTTAAAATTTTCAGTGGGCTTGATGATTCCACTTTTATAGCAAAATAATAATGACGCAAGAATTCCAAAGGTTAGCCCTATAGCTTGAATTCCAATTCCAGGGTACTGCATTTCTGCAAACATGGTAATACCACCCAGTGCCATGCCTTGAAACAAGGCATAAAATGGGGCAGTAGCTCCAGCTTTTGATGGGCTTCTGAAGATTGTTACTAATGCAAGAACAAATCCAATAAGCATGCCTGGCACAACCAATATGGGCATATTCCAGCCTAGAAATGCTCCGCTGAAACATAGCCCAAGCAAGACAGCTGTCTTATTGACAGCTCCATCAAGAGTCATACGCTCAGCAAGAGGTAAGCTGCTAGTATCTGTATTTGTAAAGTTCTTTGTAAATGCTGGGTTTCCAGATCTACCAAAAGTGTTCAATGCAGAATGTTTTGACATTAGTTATCTCCTGTAAAAAGCTATTATGGATTACATAGTGCTAGTTAGACAAATTTAAAGACTATAACTGGTCTATCCAATCAGAAATCAGATTTACACCCTTTTCATCCGCAAGAGCCCTGCCTGATTCTGGCATCATAATCCCAGGGTCCAGTGATTTCATTCTATACAATAAAATAGATTTATTTGGCTCCTTTGGAACAATTGAGTACTGTAGATTGCCGCTGGCTCTTCCAGCTGCAACCGGTTTCTTAAAGATGCCTATATGTTCTTCTGTCTCTTCTGTGAGGTTCAAATAGAGCCCTGTGGTATCGGCAGAGCCTCCAGGAATATGACAATGCCCACAATTAATATCTAGGTAAGCCCTTGCTCTTTTATTTATACCAATGGTTTTGTCCTCATAGCTTGGCATTGAATTTACAGTCAAACTACTTTCAATCCAGCCTTGTGTAGCCCAATACAATAATTGATTCATGCTGCCACTTGAGTATTCTATATTTATGTCCATGTTTCTAGCTTTGGGGCCTATGGGCGTCATGACCTTATTTACCTGGTGGCATTCTTTGCATTGATTTTGATTGGGTGCTCTATATCGGACATCAACACTTGTGCCCATTTCATTTATAAAAGTAGTTGGAATGATTGCGCCTACAACTGAGCGCTTGGCATCGGTTTGCTCTGTATTCCATATGTAGCTTATGGCTTTCCATCCAGCAGAGGTATTGATCAGTAGCCTTGTTTCTAAAAGTTGAGCTTCCATGTCTCCATGTATATTGAGATAGGCAAAAGTTTTGATTAATGTAGAGCCCACAGGAAATTGAAATACCTTATCTTGCTGATAGCTCAGCTTTTGGTTTTTAGGCACATAAACAAATCTTAACTTATCAGTAAAATCAGAAAACAATGAACTTGCCAGCGAATAGGGGTGTACTTCAGCAGAGGGAATTTGATTTTGCATATCTTGGAAAAAACCAAACTGCGATAAATAAGTTGGGGGAGTTGATGAGGTTAGGTGCTCGGAGTTTACAGACGCGTGGATTGGCATCATATAAAAGACTGCTATAAAAAAAAGAAACTGAAATTTTCTAAAAATTCTCATCAAACGCTACCGGTGGTAGAGGCTGAATTTCACCTTCAAATGCATTGATATCTGATATGGCAGGCTCGAAGAATGGTAAGAGATATTTGATTGGGTCGAGAGCCAACAGGGTTCCATCACCATTGTTACTTACAACCATTTTCTCATGCTCTGGCTGCCCAAATACTAATTGAGAAACTGGCAGTAAGCCATCCCAAAAAATATCTGGCATGTTGCCATCCGATAGATCAAAGAGCATCTGAGCTAAGTCGCCTTTACTCGTATCAGGGTTATAGCCAGTAGGACCAAACTCGTTGCCATGAATTTGAATAGATTTTGGATGCGGGTAGTACTGTGCATCATCGGTCTCACCACCATAAGTGACTACCGCAATATTTACAGTATCATTTTCTCCAATCACATTATCAAAAATCTCTACATCTGAATTAGCCATGATAATAATTCCAGTTCCTCTTGGAACTTCACCGACAATATTGCCTTCTGGTGCGAAATTATCTGTATTATTACCTACTGACTGGTTATTGAACACTCTGACATGATGGCCGCGTTGCTGAGGAAGACTGGGCAGATCAAAGACTAAGATACCGCCAGTATTATTTGTTGCGATGTTGTTATGCACATCAGCATAGTAAGAATTTTCTATCTCAATTCCAGCCACATTAAATTCAGCGCGACTATTTCTAACGATGATGTTTTGTGATTGACCAACATATATTCCAGCATCCGAGGCACCAATTGCCACACAGCCATCAATTAATACATTCTTAGACTCAACTGGATACAGCCCATAGGCTCCATTAGATGAGTTGGGCCCATTGGTCCATTCGGTCTTCACCCTTATAAACTTAATATTGGTGACACCCTTAACTTTTATTGCATCACCTTTTGCATCTTGAACAGAAAAATCTTGCAAGGTAACGTTGTCAGATGTCACGCTCAAGCCTTGAGCTCCAGATTGCTGATTTTTAAAATCAAGAATTGTTTGACTCATCCCTGCGCCCTCTATTCGAACAGAATTCACATCTAGCGATAAAGAGTCTTCAAGGAAGAAGGTGCCAGCAGTTAATCGTATTATATCGCCAGGCTCTGCAAGAATCAGAGCCTCTTGAATTTCTTCATACGCATTAATCGAAGGCTGGATAATTTGAACAGCCGCAAATAGAGGCGTGCTCAACAAGAGCAGCGGAAAGAATACCCTGCTAGCTAGCTTGTGGAATTTCACCAAATTGCTCTAAAGGTTTCTCTAATTCAGTCCAGTCACACTCAAAATCATCAGGAGCATCTTCATATTCTAATAATCCTAATGCTTCAAATTTAGGTCTCACCTTGTCAGTTAGCAATCCAATCCGAGAGAGATTTGGCATAATTCTTGAAAAAAGAAAATTTCTGAATGTCGCATTAGCAGAGGTGGACAGCGCAAACTCTCTCGCTTCTTCTTCACTTAATTTTAAGAATTTTTGCATGGCTTTAGTATTAATTAGTCGCTCTCTTGAGATCACACAGGCCTCATAGGCAAATTCTGCTCTGTCTTCAATTTCCTCAGGACTGAGGGTTTTAATAAAGTCTTCTAAGTAGTTAATACCAAAAGTGACATGTCTGGCCTCATCTCTTATCACATAATGCAAAAGTTGAGTCAGAAGAGGATCCTTTGATAGCCCCTTTAACATCTGAAAGGCTGCTAAGGCCAGGCCTTCAATGACAATCTGCATGCCAATAAATTTAAGATCCCAGCGAGGGTCTGTCAGAATTTTATCCAGCAAAGCCTTGAGATTTGGATTAATGGGATAGTGCATTCCAACTTTTTCCTGAAGGTATCTATTAAACACTTCCACATGCCTAGCCTCATCAAAGGTTTGAGACGCAGCATATAGTTTTGCGTTATAAGTGGGAGCACAAGAGGTGAGCTGAGATGCAACTAGCAAAGCCCCTTGTTCACCATGCAAAAATTGACTTAGTAATTCTGCAAGATCATGACGATCGAATTCAATTTTTTCTTCTTCTGAAAGCGCCTCATATGTTGCGAGTGTCTCATGGGGTAATTCATCGTCTGTTTCGATGATTTTTTCATCTGCTGGATGGGTATAGTCCCAATTGAGATCAATAGAGCCATTCCAATTGAGCTCTTTCCCAAGCTCATAGAGTTTTTTAATTCTGTTATCTGCAACTGTGTAGTCCCAGTTATAAGCACCTGTTAGAGGAGTCTGGAATATTTCTACGATATCTTCAGCATGCTTTGGAGTGAGGTTTAACTCGTTATCAAAATATAAAATATCCTCTGGAGGTCCATCAGTTTTGGTTATCTTCATGTGCTTTTCCTTGTTATATCAATTTAGCTAATGTTTACACTGTAAACATCACAGGCTTAATGATACACCTAATCCTAGTCATTGAAAAGTTCTGTGAGTTTATCGAGGAGAGCTTCAGCCAATTCTTCTGCTCTATTGATGGTAATGGATTTCTCATAATATTTGGTTACATCATGCCCAATACCAATAGCAAGAAGTTCAACATTGCTTTGATTTTCAATGCCATGAATAATTTGGCGCAAATGGTTATCTAAAAAATTACTATGATTCGTAGATAAAGTGCTGTCATCTACTGGCGCACCATCAGAGATAACAATCAGTATTTTTCTTTCTTCTGTTCGCTTGATGAGTCTTTGATGGGCCCATGCTAATGCCTCGCCATCAACGTTCTCTTTCAGCAAGCCTTCTCTAAGCATAATTCCAAAGCTTTTTCTAGCTCGTCTAAAATTATCATCAGCAGATTTAAAAATAATATGACGTAAATCATTCAACCTCCCAGGCCCAGGAGGACTACCTTGATTCACCCATGCTTTTCTTGAGTCACCTCCTTTCCAGTGCTTGGTTGTGAATCCTAGCAGCTCTGTTTTGACATAGCAGCGCTCTAGGGTGCTTCCAATAATATCTCCGCAAATTGCAGCAAGCGTCATAGAGCGACCTCGCATTGAGCCAGAACTATCAATTAGCAAAGAAACAACCGTATCCTTAAACTTACTATCACTTTCTTGCTTAAAGCTGAGTGGATCTCCAGGGCGGGAGATAATTCTATGAAGTTGAGCCGTATCTAATAGACCTTCTTCTAAATTATATTGCCAGCTTCTATTTTGTTGAGCTTGCAATAATCTCTGCAGCCTATTGGCTAATTTGCCTATGGTGGTTTGGTGTGGAGCAATCAACTGATCTAACTGCTGTCTGAGTCTTAGTGTTTCTTCTGGTGTTGCCAAGTCAATAGCTTGCACTACCTCATCAAATTGAGAGGTATATGCTTGATAATCTTCATGGATAGTTTGATCTAACTCAGCGTCAAAATTTCTTGTTAAGTCTATTTCTTCATCAATAGCTGTAGAATCAATTGGTGCTTGTGCTTCTTCTAGCTCTCCATTTTCTTCGTCCACTTGACCATCAGCATCAGATTCCATGCTTTGTATTTCAGCGCCATCTGGTAATTCTTCTCCTATCTCTTCCGCATTAGATTCGCCTTCCTGCATAGTATCTTCATGCTCCTGGGGCACCTCATCGCCTTGAGTTGGAGCCTCATGCATGAGCTCTAAGTCTCTTAAAAGATCTACAGCAATCTCTTGGAATTGGCTTTGAGATGACCGCGCCTCAATGAGCTGCTTACCAATGAGATGAAGATTTGCTGGAGACGCCTCAAGGAATGCAAGAACTAAATCAGAACTATTTTTTGCCAATGATTCTTGATTGAGCTGCTTAAGCCAAAGGTTGGCAGCTAATGGATTAAGAGCCGGAACCTTGTTATCAATATTTTTTTTTGCTTCAGTTTCAAGGTATTGTTTAATATTCAGTTGTGCTCCTGGAAAAGTCGCGCCTCCAAGCATCTCCACCCGGGAGAGCTCTAGCTCAGTGAAGATATCCCTTGCTAGCTTTGGCATTTGCAATGCCTCTATGTCCTGGTGAAATGTGCGCCAGAAAGTTTGAAAATCTAACTCTCCCCTCCATGCATTTATCTGAGCCGAGGCTCTTGGGGGATGACTTAATGCGATCTGTGATGCAGAGGGTGGTCGGCTTGAGGATTGGGTAGTACTTGTGAGGTCTTTATCTTTAGATATAGCTCTTGCAGAGGAAAGGGCCGCTTGTTTAAATTCCTCTCTATCCTTGATCCAGCTCATGAGTTAGCTTGCAGGATTATGACTCTCACTTAAATCTTCTCCAAAGCAGCGCTGAAAATACTCCGCCACTATTGGTTTTTCAGACTCATCACACTTATTCAAGAACGTTAACCTAAACGAATGCTTCACATCATTAAATATTATGTAGTTTTGCGCCCAGGTAATAACTGTCCTTGGAGACATCAAGGTGGAGATATCTTCATTAATAAAGCCTTGCCTAGTTAGGTCAGCCAGTTGAATCATGCTTTTAATTAGAGCTTTGTCCTTGGAGCTCTTCAACTCAGGCACTTTGCCTGATACCACGCTCAGCTCATGAGTCTTGTCTAGGTAGTTGAGGGTAGATAATATGTGCCAGCGATCCATTTGGCCTTGATTAATTTGTTGAGTGCCATGATATAAACCAGTTACATCGCCCATGCCTACAGTATTGGTTGTAGCAAAAAGCCTAAAGCTTTGATGCGGAGAGATCACTTGGTTTTGATCTAATAGTGTTAATTTTCCATCCACCTCCAAAATTCTCTGAATTACAAACATCACATCTGGCCTACCAGCATCATACTCATCAAACACAATTGCCACTGGATTTTGAATGGACCATGGCAAGATGCCTTCCTTGAATTCAGTAATCTGTTTGCCGTCCTTTAGCACAATTGCATCTTTACCCAGCAAGTCTATCCTGCTTATATGGCTGTCTAGATTGATTCGAACACAAGGCCAGTTCAGACGAGCAGCAACTTGCTCTATGTGAGTTGATTTTCCAGTGCCATGATATCCCTGCACCATGACTCTTCTATCATGCTCAAAGCCAGCTAAAATTGATAAGGTTGTATCTTTATCGAAAACATATGTTGGATCAATCTCTGGAACCCATTGTGTTTTTTCTTTAAATCCTTGCACTGAAATTGCAGAATCAATTCCAAAGACTTTCTTAACATTTATTCTCTGATCGGGTGAGTCTGGCAGCGCTATTTTGTCAGAATCCTTCATTTAATTCCTTATAATTTTTTAAGAAGGCCTATGCTAACTTTTGAGCAACAAAAGTTCTAGTTTTAATTGAATCAATGTAAGATAATTTTTACATTTCTAATAAGCTAAAAATATGGCTAAAGCACTATCAAGAACCCTCAATTTATTTCAATTAAACAAGATTGATCGCGATTTATTTACCTGGACAGGAGAGAGCGTAGGCTTGAAACGTATCTTCGGTGGGCAAATAATGGCGCAGTGCCTTATCGCGGGATATCAAACGGTTGCTAAAGGAAGAATGGCTCATTCATTCCATTCATATTTTTTAAGGCCTGGAGATTTTAAGCAAGATATTATCTTTGAGGTTGACCGAATTCGAGATGGCAAAAGTTTCACCACAAGACGGGTCAATGCTGTGCAAAACGGAGAGGCCATTTTTACTAGCTCTATTTCTTTCCAAAAGCGAGAGAAAGGGCTGAGCCACCAAATAAAAATGAATGACATAGCTGGACCAGAGGGCCTTGAGAGTGAATGGGAAATTAGAAGCAAAATGAAAAGTCAGATTCCCAAAGAGTATTTACCAATGTGGCTTCGCGAACGAGAGATAGAAATGCGGCAGGTAGAGTTCCAGGATCTTTTAAAACCCCAAAAAACACCGCCCTATAAAAATACCTGGATGCAACCTGCTGGCAAGCTCCCCGCAGACGAAAGAATTCACCAAGCCTTACTTTTATATGTTTCTGACATGGGGCTCCTTGGAACAGCGGTGAATCCTCACGGAATGAATTTTATGTCCAAGAAATTTCAAGGTGCTAGCTTGGATCATGCTATGTGGTTCCACTCCAAAATTAATTTTAATAATTGGTTGCTGTATCAAATTGAGAGCCCCGTCTCGAGTCATGCAAGAGGATTTTCGCGTGGATCAATTTATACTAAATCAGGAAAGCTTATTGCCTCGACCTCACAAGAGGGATTAATGAGAGTGTGGGATTAGTCTTTTGCTTGCTCGTGATTATTAATCATTTGCAGCTTTTCTAAGCTCACTTTATCTTTCATGCTCATTACATAAGCTGCGCCTGACAATATTAAAATTGCACCCGCTTCACCAAGCACTAACAGCGCATCCATTTCCTTACTATGCATAATAATTAATCTACACAAAGCAGTAATGGCAATAATGATCGGGAGCGTTACTGGTATTCTATTGGTGCTATAAAATGCGCCAACCATCCCAATAATTTCTGCATAGATAAATAGCATGAACAGATCTGGCAGGGTAATCACTCGCGCTACCAACATTTCAAATAAATATTGCGCGGCAGCAATGCAGGTGGCAATTCCAATAACTGCTAACAGGGCTTTTTCACTCACAATGGTAGTCCACGATAAGCCTTTGTTAATAACAGATCCTGTAGAGGTAAATTTAGATAGTTTAGATTTCATATGCTTTTAATAAAGATAAAATATTAGGATACTTTAATTAGGTTCTTACTGCATCAATCATGACTTGCACTTTTTCAGGTTTTATATCAGGTGTAATTCCATGGCCTAAATTAAAAATAAATCCTGGAAAGTCGCGCATTACATTGGAAATCTTTTGAACCTCCACTTGAATGACCTCATCAGATTCTAGCAAGAACGATGGATTTAGATTGCCTTGAATGGCGAATTGACCCTTAATATCCTCTGAAACTTTAGCTATTGACTCACTCCAATGAAGGCTAATGCATGACAGATCTTTAAATAAAATATCAGATATTGCTTTTTGTGGTGCTTTTTCAAACAGAATAATTGGAGTATTGGATGTGACTGCATCTTCTTTCAACCTTCTGGTAAGCTTGCGCGTATATTCTAATGAGTATGTCTCTAAATCCTCTGGACTGAGCAAATCTGCCCAAGAGTCAAAAATTTGTAAAGCATTTACTCCACATAAAACTTGCTGTTTTAAATATTGAAAACAGGCATCGGTAATGATTTCTAGATAATCTTTAACAGCCTTTGGGTGCTGGAATAAAAACTGTTTTGTTTTTGCAAAATCTTTTGATCCCCCTCCCTCAATAGAGTAGGCCGCTAGAGTCCATGGGCTGCCACAGAATCCAATCAAAGGCAGGTTGCTTGGTAGAATTCTTTTAGTTTCTTCTACAGCTTTATACACATAGCTCAATTTTTCCATCTCAAAGCTTTGCAATTTAGCAATATCCTGGGGATTTGATATTGGATTGCTAAATTTTGGCCCTTCACCCTCATGAAATGCAAGGCCTAAATCAAACGCATCAGGAATCGTTAGGATATCTGAAAATAATATAGAGGCATCTAAATCAAATCTTTCGATTGGCTGCAATGCAAGCTCTGCGCAAGTTCGAGGCTCTTTGCACATGTCTAGAAAATTTTTATAACCGCGTCTTATTTTTTGATACTCAGGAAGATATCTTCCAGCTTGACGCATAAACCAAATTGGAGGCACTGTATTTTTCTCGAGGCGCAGGGCTTTTAAAAAATTTGAATTATTCATTTATGAAGTGAATTGTATGATACTTTTTGCGGCTTCTCTCCCTTCCCATATTGCCGTTACCACTAAATCTGAGCCACGAACCATATCTCCTCCTGAAAAAATCTTTGGATTTGAAGTTTGAAATTTCAACTCCTGTTTTTCTGGGGCCTCAACTAAACCTGCATTATTAATCTTAATATTAAAATCTTTAAACCAATCTGCTGGACTGGCTCTAAACCCAAAAGCAATCACCACCTCATCTGCAGGGAAGATTTTTTCACTTCCTGGAATTGGCACAGGGACTTGCCGCCCATTTTGATCTGGCTCTCCCAGTTTTGTTTTAATCGTTTTTACTCCCTCCACTCGATTAGTTCCCATAATCTCAATTGGCTGAATGTTGAACTCAAATTGCACGCCTTCCTCTTGAGCATTCACAACCTCTCTTCTTGAGCCTGGCATATTTTTTTCATCCCTTCGATATAGACAAGATACTGATTGAGCTCCTTGTCGAATTGCAGTTCTATTACAGTCCATAGCGGTATCTCCGCCCCCCAAGACAATAACTTTTTTCCCTTTTAAGTTAACGTAGCTATTTTCTTTTTGCTCCAGCTTAAGAAGGTGATTGGTATTTCCAATCAGATAATCAATGGCTTTGTGAACCTGAGGCAGGCTTTCTCCTTTAAATCCTCCCTCAAGCGACGTGTAGGTTCCCATGCCTAAGAATACAGCGTCATAGTTATCATGAAGTTTTTGAAAGCCAATATCCTTACCAATCTCTTTGTTGAGATGAAATTTAATTCCCATGTCTTCTAAAATTTTTCGTCTGCGTCTAACAACACTTTTTTCTAGCTTAAATTCTGGAATCCCAAAAGTTAGCAGTCCTCCAATTTCAGGCTGCTTATCAAAAACATCGCATTTAATCCCAGCCCTAATTAAAATGTCTGCGCATCCAATCCCTGCTGGACCTGCTCCTATTATTGCTACTTTCTTCTTTGTCCAAGTGCGATTGCTTAGGTCCGGTTTCCAGCCCATCTCCAATGCTTTATCGGTAATATATTTTTCAATATTTCCTATACTGACAGCTCCAAAACCATCATTTAAAGTGCAGGCTCCTTCACACAAGCGATCTTGAGGGCAAACTCTGCCGCACATTTCAGGTAAAGAATTTGTTTGGTGGCAGAGATCAGCAGCTTCTAAAATATTTCCCTCATTCACTAATTTCAACCAATCAGGAATGTAATTATGAACTGGGCATTTCCATTCACAATAAGGGTTGCCACAGTCTAAGCACCGATGAGATTGACTAGAAGCCTCAGCCTGATTGTAGTCTCCATAAATCTCAACAAAATTAATTTTTCTTTCCTCGATATTTTTTTTTGCTGGATCGAAGCGACCCACATCTAAAAATTGAAAATCATTCGCCAGGGCAACATGTTCGACATACTCTGAGCGAGATTTAAAAGCATCTTGTGGTGAAATTGTTTTTGCAGGAATAGAGCTTTTATTTAAAAGTTCTTTTTTCCACTGGAGCAACATCACCTTGGCCTCTTCTAAGTCTGTAATTGGTGCAAATGATTTGGTTACATACTTTCTATTTAGCCTTATTTTTCCATAGAAATATGGTGAGCGAGGCTGGGTAAAAAGTAGTAATCCTTTCTCGATTTTATATTGTCTATTTTTTGAGCTCACAAGGTGGTTGATATCTGCATAAAGTGTATGACATAGTATGACATTAATGTGTTAATATGTATAACCTTATGCCGATTAAAACTAAAAAATTATCTCTCTATGATGAATCGCAAGCTAAAGATAATTGTGGCTTTGGATTAATTGTAAATAGACATGGAACTTCTAATCGAGAGGTTGTCCATCGATCCATAGAAGGTCTAACTAGCATGACTCATAGGGGAGCAATAGGTTTTGACGGCAAAACGGGGGATGGATGCGGCTTATTATTTAATCTTAATAAAGAGTTTTTTAAGAAAGTAATAAAAAAAGAATTTAGCCTGGATCTCCCAGAGCTATTTGGGATTGCACAAGTCTTTACAGCACACCTTCTTAGAAGGGATATTTCATCCATTAAATCTATTCTAGAGTCAGAGGACTTAACCTTGCTTGCCACCAGGGCTGTGCCGGTCAATAAATCAATTTTAGGCCCCATTGCTTTTGAGTCCTTGCCAAATATTAATCAGCTTTTTATTGCCCCAACTTCTAAAGATTTTAACAGAGAGCGTTTTGAGTCCTGCCTCTTGCAAGCAAGAAAAAAGTTAGAAGATATTTATGGTGACGATGAAAAATTTTATATATGCAGTATGTCCAGTCAGACCATAGTATATAAAGGCTTAATGCTGCCTAATGCTATCAGTGATTTCTATTTAGACATCTCTCAAAAATCATTTACCGCGAAGATATGTTTATTTCATCAGAGATTCTCAACAAACACACAACCTCGTTGGCACTTAGCACAACCCTTCAGACTGCTTGCGCATAATGGTGAAATCAATGCCATTAGAGGGAATAGAAATTGGGTCAAGGCTCGAGCTTCTAAGTTCTCAACTCCACTAATTCCAGGGATTGGCAAATTTACATCTTTGGTAAATGAGACAGGCTCAGATTCTTCGGCGTTGGATAACATGATTGAGCTACTAGTGAAAGGTGGGATTAATTTTTTTCGTGCGATTCGAATGGTTCTCCCTCCCGCTTGGCAGAATATTCATACTATGGATCCAGAAATTCGAGCATTTCATGAATACAACTCTATGCATATGGAGGCGTGGGATGGACCAGCTGGAATTGTTATGTCAGATGGGCAATGGGCCATCTGCGTCTTAGATAGAAATGGTTTAAGACCGGCAAGATATCAAGTGCTCAATAATGGAATGATCTGCATAGCTTCGGAAACTGGTATTTATCCTACAGATGAAAGCGAGGTGCTTAAAAAAGGACGGCTTAGTCCCGGAGGAATTTTTGCAGTAAATACTGAGACAGGAGAGGTATTAGATCAATTCACCATTGACGATCAATTAAAACAACACAAACCCTACCGCGAGTGGCTCAAAAAATCTGCGGTTTACTTGGAATCTACTCTAGATGCATTTGAAGGCCCGGGCATCAAAAAAATACCCCATAAAGACTTAGTGACAGCTTCAAAGCTATTTTCACTGTTTAAAGAAGAGAGAGTGTCAGTTATTAAACCGCTCGCACTTGAGGGGATTGAGGGTACAGGCTCCATGGGGGATGATACGGCATTGGCTGTTTTGAGCACCATGCCAAGATCAATTTATGATTTTTTTAGACAACAATTTGCTCAAGTAACCAACCCTCCAATTGATTCTCTCAGAGAGACAAGCGTTATGTCACTTGAGTCATGCTTTGGTCCAGAATTAAATATATTTGAAGAAACTCAAGATCATGCCAAAAGAATTGTAAGCACCTCGCCAGTTTTATCTCATAAAAAGCTTACCTCTTTATTAAAAAATCCTTACTTTAAAGTTGAGAGTTTTGACTTAACTTTTGCTCCAAAAATCAAGCTTCAGGATGCTATAGAGAATTTAACAAAAAAAGTTGTGCAAGCTGTTAAAAATGGCTCAGTCATCATCCATTTAAATGAAATCTTACCCCAGGGCGATGACCTTTCAATGAATGCCTTGCTTGCTACTGGTTGTGTGCATCAAGAGCTAGTAAAATTGGGATTAAGGTCAGATGCAAATTTAGTTATTAGCTCAGCTACTGCAAGAGATACCCATCACATTGCATGTTTGATTAGCTTTGGAGCAACTGCAGTTTATCCTTGGCTAGCTTTTCAAATTATTTTAGATCTCACCCATCGCAATGAATTACAAGGTAGTCCCACAGCTAATTGTGCTAAATATAGGAAAGGCATTAACAAAGGCTTGTTGAAGATTATTTCTAAGATAGGCATTTCAACTATTTCAAGCTATCGAGGCTCGCAGCTGCATGAAATCGTTGGTTTGAATGTAGATGTTGTGAACCTATCCTTTACTAACACTGTTAGTAGGGTTGGCGGCAAGACTTTTGCAGATTTAGATTCTGAGCTTAGAGCTTTAAAGTCATATGCATGCTCTAATGTTAGTGAGATTAGCTTGGGTGGGCTCTTAAAATTTGTGCATGGTGGTGAGTACCATGCATACAATCCAGAGGTGGTGAAAAAGCTACAAGAAGCAGTAAGCTCAGGCAGAAAAGAGACTTATCAAGAGTATGCAGATTTAGTAAATTTAAGATCTCCAGCAATGCTGAGAGATCTTATGGCGCTCAATTTCCCTAAAAAACCTAAAGCAGTTAAGGTTGCGCCCATCAGCTCACTACTCAAGAAATTTGATTCAGCTGGAATGAGCTTGGGAGCATTATCTCCGGATGCGCATGAAACATTAGCAGAAGCTATGAACAGCATGGGGGCTCGCTCAAACTCAGGAGAAGGCGGCGAAGCAAAGGAGCGTTATGGCACCAGCAAGATGTCTAAAATTAAGCAAGTGGCCTCGGGACGCTTCGGAGTTACTCCTGAATATTTAGTCAATGCTGAAGTCTTGCAAATTAAAATTGCTCAAGGAGCTAAACCAGGAGAAGGCGGACAATTGCCTGGTGGCAAGGTCAATGCCTTGATTGCAAAGCTTAGATACTCCACTCCTGGCATTACATTGATCTCTCCGCCCCCCCATCATGATATTTACTCCATTGAAGATTTAGCTCAATTAATTTTTGATCTCAAGCAGGTCAATCCCAAGGCTTTAGTCTCAGTCAAGCTAGTGTCAGAGCCTGGGGTTGGAACTATTGCAGCAGGAGTAGCGAAAGCATACGCAGACTTAATAACAATTTCTGGTCATGATGGTGGCACTGGTGCCAGTCCTCTATCATCCATTAGATATGCAGGCTCTCCTTGGGAGCTTGGATTATCTGAGGCCCATCAAGCGCTTAGAGCTAGTAATCTTAGACACAAGGTTAGACTCCAAGCTGATGGGGGTTTAAAGACTGGGCTAGATGTTATTAAGGCGGCAATTTTAGGAGCGGAATCCTTTGGATTTGGTACCGGTCCCATGATTGCAATGGGCTGCAAGTACTTAAGAATTTGCCATCTCAATAATTGCGCAACAGGCGTGGCAACACAGAGAAGAGATATTATTGACCATCACTATGTTGGTGAAAAAGAGAAGGTCGTAAATTACTTTACATTTATTGCTAATGAGGCTCGTGAGATATTAAGCGAGCTTGGAGTCTCTAGTATTGAAGAGATTATAGGGCAGACAAAGTATCTTCGGGATATTACTCAGCTTGACCCAAGAACTAAAAATATTGATATTGCGCCAATCCTGTTCACGGACAAGAAGTCTCTTTCCCCCCATTTTTGCATGACAAAATCGAATGATCCATGGGATAAAGCAAAGCTTAATCATAAAATTATGCAGAAAATTAAAGGGCCGATCTCTAAAAATATCAAATCTAATTTCTCTTTCAAAATTTCTAATCGAGATCGATCTGTTGGAGCGCAAGCCTCTGGTTTTATTGCATCAATGTATGGAGAAAAAGGAGTGAAGCAAAAGCAAGTATTAAGTTTTCAAGGTTCAGCTGGCCAGAGTTTTGGTGCCTGGAATGCTAATGGGCTGCATTTAAAACTGCAAGGTGATGCGAATGATTATGTTGGCAAAGGGATGAATGGAGGCAAGATTGTGATTTCAAATAACTCAGAATATGCTTCACACAAGGCCCCAACTGTCTTAGCTGGTAACACTGCATTGTATGGAGCGACTGGAGGAGAATTATATGTGGGGGGATCTGTGGGAGAGAGGTTTGCCGTCAGAAACTCTGGCGCATCTGCTGTCATCGAGGGTGCAGGAGATCATTGTTGTGAATACATGACAGGTGGCCATGTGACTGTTTTAGGGGATGTAGGATCAAATTTTGGGGCTGGTATGACCGGTGGCTTTGCTTATGTTTTAGATGTGAATAGAAGGTTTTTTGATCTTTGCAATAGAAGTTTGGTTAATCTTGATAGAATTGTTAGTGAAGATATGGAATCTCATAGAAAATTTTTAAAGCAAACTATTGCGCGGCACATTAAAGAAACTAAAAGTGAGCGAGCCAAGATGATTTTAGATGAATTTGATAGATACGAACCATCATTTTGGCTTGTATCTCCAGCTGCATTAAATATTCAAGATTTACTGAAAGCCACAACGGCAAGCGCCGCTTAAGCTTCTAAGATAAAGCAAGCTGTAAATTTTTAGTCTTAAAAGCATTTGTAACAAAGGCTTTCGACTGACCTTGAAGCAAGATTAAATTTAAATTTCCCCTTTGTACTTTTTTATCCCGAAAGATGAAAGGTTTTAAGTCTAAATATTTGTATTGATGAAGGGAGAGATCAAAATTATAGGCCTCTAGCAGAGAGTGAATCTTTAAAAATTCTTTTTCAGAGATGTGACCTTCAAGCCAAGATATCTTACTTGCAATTAGCATGCCTTTTGCAACAGCTTCACCATGAAGAATATTTTTATACTTTCCATGCGCTTCTATCGCATGACCAAAAGTATGCCCAAAATTTAATATTGCCCTGATACCAGTTTCTTTTTCATCCTGAGTAACAATTTTTGCTTTAGTCCTCAGTGATTCAAAAATTATTTGCTCTACTATTTGAGATTTGCGACTCGAAATATTAACAATATTGCTTTTCAAGAGACTCAGTAACTTTGTATTTTGAATTAAGCCGTACTTTATGACTTCTGCAAGCCCAGCATTAAATTCTTTTGCTGGAAGAGTGTGAAGTGTATTTGTATCGATAATGACGCCCTTAGGATTATAGAATGCACCTACAAGATTTTTACCTGCAGGGATATTAATTGCTGTTTTGCCGCCCACAGATGAGTCTACCTGTGCCAAAAGAGTGGTTGGAATTTGAATAAATTGAATGCCACGAAGGTAGCTGCTTGCAACATAACCAGAGAGATCTCCAACTACCCCACCGCCCACAGCAATAATTGCATCTGATCTATCAAACTGATGCTCAATTAAAAAATTAATAATTTTTTGAAAGTTCCCCAGAGATTTTGATTGCTCTCCTTGTTTTAAAGTGAAGGTGAAAACCTTAGAAGTGACTTTAGAAATTGTATGCACTTTCTTCAGGATCTCTCCAGGAACTCCTGAATCTGAGATGATAAGAATCTTTTGGTGCTTTTTAACTAGCAGAGAGAGATTTTTTTTAGAGATAGCATTTTGACCGATATAAATCTTATATTGGTTATTTTTACGACCAGCAACAAGCTCTTTAGCCATAATTTTTAACCAGCTTCACAATTTCATTTGCAACCTCAGAGCCGCTTTTGCCTTCAGTATTAATAATGTGATCTGATACCTCTTCATAAAATGCCTGTCTAGATTCTTGAAGCTCTGCCAATACTTTTGAGGGGTCTTGGCCCTTGAGCAATGGTCTATCCTTATCTTTTGAGGTGCGATCAATTTGAGTATTGAGTGGGGTATGCAAGTAAAACACAGTACCTCTAGAGGCTAAGAGCTCTCTATTTTCAGACTCAATCACTATGCCTCCCCCTGTGGCCAAAACAATAGAATTAGATGCAACTAAATCCTTTAGTACAAGGGTCTCTCTTTTTCTAAAACCTTGTTCACCCTCAATATCAAATATCCAATCAATGGTAACGCCTGTCTTCTCTTCGATTGTTGCGTCTGTGTCATGAAATTCTAAAAATAGCTCATTCGCAACTATCTTGCCAACAGTAGTTTTTCCTGAGCCCATAGGGCCAACAATAAATATATTCATGCTTAGTATTTTAGAATGCAGATTCTACCATTTAAAGAGTTAAAATAATTCTTATTATGAAATCCATATCTTCAATTGCTAAATAGTGAATAATTTTTTATCAGTTTATGTTTCTTAGGTTTTTACAGTGGTCCTTATCAATTATGATGCTGTCGACCATAACGGCTATTGTCATTATTCTTTCCGTGTATTTTATTTTAAAGCCAAGCCTGCCCGAGATTAATCTGGTAGATGAAAATGTTTTGCAGGTTCCATTGAAAGTACTATCTGCAGACGGAGTATTAATTGGTGAGTTCGGAGAGCAAAAAAGAAGAACAATTGAGTATCAGGATATCCCCCTTAATCTTAAAAATGCTTTTTTAGCAGCAGAGGACGATCAATTCTTTGAGCACAACGGCATTAGAGTTTTATCTTTTGTTAGAGCATTTGTTCAGCTCATTAAGTCTGGTGAAATTGTTAGTGGCGGCGGGACTATCACCATGCAGGTGGTGAGAGGATATCTGCTATCAAGAGAACAGAAGATTCTTAGAAAAATTAAAGAAATTTACCTTGCCTTTGAGTTAGAAAGCAGCGCCTCAAAAGAAGAAATTTTTTCACTCTACCTCAACACCATATTTCTTGGTAACAGAGCTTACGGAGTTGAGGCAGCAGCTGATAAGTATTTTGCAAAGTCTATCAATGAGCTCACATTAGCCGAGGCTGCTTTGCTTGCTTCTTCTGCGCAATTGCCTTCTCGCATCAACCCTATTCGCTCCCCAGAGCGTTCAATTGTTAGAAGAAATTGGATTTTGGGACGCATGTATAAGCTTGGGTTTATAGGCCGCGCACAATTTTTACTAGCAAAAGAAGAGCCAATAACATTGGATCAACTAGACTCAACCTTTGACTTGGATGGAAGATATCTAGCTGAGATTGTGAGGCAGGATATGATCAAGCGCTTTGGTTTAAATGCATATGCTGATGGGCTATCTGTGTATACAACTTTACAGTCATCACTGCAAAGATCAGCAATTCAGAGTGTTCAGAAAAACCTATTTGAGTATGATAAACGCCACGGCTGGCGAGATCCGGTGAATTATTTTAATGTCTTTTCGTCTGACCTATTTGCTCAACTGGGTGCCGGCAATCTAGAGGTATTAAATCAAGAGGTAGAGGCGCAGGATGATCTGGGTATGAGCCAAGCAGTCATCTCTGTTCTAAGAGATCTTTTTGATGAATCTATCAGCCTAGACTCTCATATTAAAGCTCTGGTTGTGGATATAAAACCCGAGCGTATTCTATATCTAGATAATAATTTTAATCTTAAGACCTTATTTTGGACAGATGACTATCGCTGGGCTAAGCGCAGAATCACCATTAATGTTTTTGGACCAGTACCTCAAAATTTTTATGATATTTTAAAAATAGGTGACTTAATCTATCTTTTGAATAGCGATGTAGAGAGGAAGCTGGATCAGATACCAGAAGCTGAAGCGGCTTTTATAGCAACTAATCCGACATCTGGTGCAATTCTTGCCTATCAAGGAGGATTAAATTTTTCAAAAAGTAATTTTGATCGAGTCAAGCAATCATTCCCCCAGGCAGGTTCAAACTTTAAACCATTTATTTACTCAGCTGCTTTTGCAAGCGGTTATTCCCCAGCTGATACTATTAATGACGCCCCCATCTTATTTGAAGATGCAAACCTCGAGAGTATTTGGCGACCAGAAAACTATACGGGTAAGTTCTATGGACCTCTTAGGCTTCGAGAAGCATTAGTTCAGTCTGTAAACCTTGTATCAATCAAGCTCTTAAGAGAGCTTGGCATAGAGCCAACTCACAACTACCTTGCAAATTTTGGATTTTCTAAATCAAGGCTGGCCCCAGATTTATCACTGGCACTTGGATCTTCAAGCTTTTCTCCAGCAGAAATTGTTAGAGCCTATAACTTTCTTGCCAATGAAGGCAAAGGCGAAGATTTATATTTCATCGAAAAAATTTTAGATAGAGATGGCAATATTATTTTTCAGCATCCGCTGTCCTCAGAGGCATCTAAGTCTGAAGAGGGTATTAGTGGCTTCCCATGGTTTGCAAGGCAATCAGCAGAAAAAGTAAAACCTTTTTTATTACTCCCGACATTAGGTGGTGAGAGCAGGTCTATTGATCCTAGGGTAGCCTTTGTAACCAAAGATATTCTTGGGGATGTTCTGAGGAGAGGCAGCAATGGCAGAAAAACAAAAATTTTAAATCGCTCGGACATAGCGGGCAAGACCGGTACAACCAATGATGCGATTAGCACTTGGTTTTCTGGCTTTCATCGCGAGCTGTCTGCAACTATTTGGATTGGTACAGATGACTTCTCTTCGCTTGGAGACAATGAATTTGGTTCTTCAGTAGCCTTACCTATCTGGATAGACTTTATGCAGGACGCCTTGGTTGATCTGCCTATAGATCCTTGGAGGGCGCCTGCAGGAGTTGTATACAAGAAAGTAGATAGCCGGACTGGCGAAGTCGTTGAAAATATAGAGCAGAACTCTTATTTTGAATTATTCCTTGAAGAGGCTATGTGATAGCAAAACCCAATAATTCTCTAAGTAGCCACTTGGAGTTTCCTTGAAACCATTTCTAATAAACCTTGAAATAACTCCCTCTGATAAAGAGATAATAAGGTGGGCAGATATTCCTGGAGTGAGCTGAAGCAGCTCTTTGTGGGGAG
>Ga0209601_1000665_pt1 | contig 26759 bp, 22 predicted proteins | sample COGITO_mtgs_1104_4_FD_184796 | JGI IMG/M metagenome (GOLD analysis project Ga0209601, IMG submission 184796) | Pelagic marine microbial communities from North Sea - COGITO_mtgs_110426 (SPAdes) (version 2) | ecosystem: Environmental > Aquatic > Marine > Epipelagic ...
CTTTTACTTTCGAATACTCAGACTAAAATTGAGAGGAGCACAAGACTTTCAACCTTCGGGAAGTCATTTTCACCTACCCCATCCCCACCAAACCAAACTATGGTTTCTTAGGGAAATAGTGCGGTTTGGTTTTTTACCTTGGCATCATGAAGGTCATCTCTTGGAATTGTCATCAATCATTTCGAACCAAAGCCGAGAGGGTTCTTGCGCTGAAGCCTGATCTCCTGGTGCTGCCTGAATGCGAAGAGCCGTCAAAACTTTCTGCGAAAGGTGTTCACTTCCACGACGCCTATTGGGTGGGCGAAAACAAACACAAGGGATTGGGCATCCTCACGTTCAATGGATGGAATGTTGAAGCGTTGGAAGAGGTGTCGCCTCGGATACCATATGTCATTCCCGTTCGGATTCAGAAAGAAGATTTTTCATTCATCCTTTGGGCAGTTTGGTCTCAGAAGCCTATGAGCCACAGTAATTACGGCGTGCGGATGTGGAAGGCGCTTTCAAGCTATTCAGCGCACCTCTCAGAAGACCGTATCATTATAGCTGGTGACTTCAATAGCAGTTCGATTTGGGATCGAAACGGACGTGAATCGAACCATTCCAACATTGTATCAGAGCTTGAGCTAAATGGCATCAAGAGCTTGTATCACGAGTATTGGAAAGAGCAACAAGGTTCCGAAACAATCCCAACGCTACTGTTCACTTACAACGTTGAAAAGCCGTTCCACATTGATTACTGCTTTGCAAGCAACTGGTTTGTTCAACGATTAACCTCCATGACAGTTGGTGAAGCAAATGATTGGCTGGAACTCAGTGATCACATGCCATTGGAAGTTGATTTTCAACTAGATTAATACACTAGAAGAACGATGCTCACCATCACCACTTGGAACATCCGCCATGGAGGCGGTTCACGCTTGCAGCAGATCACAGCCGTTCTCGATGGTTATTCCAATAGTGATGTCCTCGTCATTACAGAGTACAGGCCCAATAAGAACGGCAAGGCCATCAGAGCGTTCCTTGAAGAGAAGGGTTACGGCCACCAATTCGCTACTGTCACAGAAGAGAAGAAGAACGGCGTACTCGTGGCTTCAAGGCTTGAGTTTGAAGCCAAGACCGACACAAGGTTAGCCGAGCATAGCCACCGCGTCGCCAAAGTGCAGTTCGAGGGCTTCACGCTCTATGGTTGCTACTTCCCACAGCAAAAAGAGAAGCAAAAGGTGTTTGATTACTTGATTGACGAATGTGCGAATTCCGACCGCTCCATCATCACTGGAGACATCAACACCGGACTGCATTTCATTGACGAGAAAGGCAAGTCATTCTACTGCGCTGACGCGCTGCATCAATTGAATCAGGCCATGCCGGATGTGTACCGCCATTTGCACGGCGAAAGGAAAGAGCACTCGTGGTTCAGCAATGCGGGCAATGGCTTTAGGATTGACCACTTCATGGTATCGCCGGCACTACTCGGAGGTGTCCAATCATGTGAGTACGATTACAAGCCAAGAGAGTCAAAGGCATCCGACCACTCGGCGATGTCACTGGAATTGTCGCTCTGAGACCAAACCAAACTATTTTCCTAAGGAACTCGAGTTCGGTTTCGTTTTGTGATTTCTACTCGTTGTAAGTTTTTAGTGCTGATTTGGTTATATTAGTAAAACCAAATTGACTAAAATGAATCACTCTCTCATCTCCATCGCGATTTTCGCCTTTTTATCGCTTACCTCCGCATCAGCACAAACGGAGGTAACTTACCCATACAATCCCGACTCTGATGCCAACGAAGAAATTGGCGTATCAGATTTAACGTCCATGCTAGCTGTATTCGGTGGTTCCTTTGCCCCTGGAAGCATTTTGGTAGACGGTGTTGCTCTCGCAGAGTATCTCAACGATTTACAAGAGACCATTTCTTCTCTTCAGGACCAAGTAAACGCGCTTGAAAGCCAAGTAATCCCAGGACTCTCGGAACACTTGAGCTACGTAGACAGCACCAACACCTTCCTGCTCCAAGGAACCAACTTACAGGTAACGCGCGGAACCGCTTCTTCAGGTGCTGGCAACCTCATCGTCGGAATGAATGGAGCCACTGATTTTGCACCGAATCCGACGCGCACAGGCACACACAACTTGGTGATTGGAAATGGACATTCCTACACGGGACACAATGGAATCGTCCACGGTGAAAATGGGACCCTCGCAGCTGTTAATGCAGCTGTTATCGGCGGGAGAAAAGGCCGAGCCACGGCTACAGGAGCGTTGGCTTTAGGTGGGCACAACAACCACAGTGATGCCTTGGACGCAGCCATTGTTGGAGGTGGAGGAAATTACATCGCATCCACAGCAGCATATTCAGCCATATTGGGTGGTGAACGAGATTCGTTGTTCCAACAAGTTACTTGCGCGGTCGGCGGAAGCGACAACAAGGTCGGACAAGACTTAACTCAGGATGCTCGTTGGTCTGCAAGCATCGCAGGTAATAATAATGCGGTAGCACGAAGGTTTAGTGTCATCGTTGCGGGAACACAGAATACAACAAATGGTAACGGTTCGAGCATCCTGTCAGGACAATACAACGAAACAACTGGGCACTACTGTGCCACAGTAGGCGGATATCAAAATGTATCAGCGGGCAATAACGCCGTCGTCGTTGCCGGTCAAACAAACGTGGCGAACGGCCCTCGATCCATCATCCTCGGCGGTCGATCCAACACATCGCAACCGGGAACGGACAGTGGAATCCTTGGTGGGCGATTCAATGTTGTGGATGGCGAGGATAACATCATCATCGGCGGAAAAGGCAACACCATGGAGAACATCATCAATGAGGAAGGCCAAGGCGTATACAACCGTTGGTCTGTGATGCTCGGTGGCAGCAACAATCATATGCCAAGCGATTTAGAGGACTTTTCTTTGATTTTGGGTAAATCCAATCGAGCCTACATCCAATCTGCAGACTCTACTTCACACTTGCAAGTCGGCCCCCCGATTGAATAACATGATTCGAAAGAGGGCCAACCACAAGAGCAAGACATGCAGAAAACAAACTTTCAATGGAAGACAACACCGATTTCAAACAGAACCACCGCCCCGTAATGCGAGAGCTGTAAAATCCATGCGTGGCAATCCAAAATGGACACGTTTGGGCTCCGAGTAACAAAACGCCCACACCTCCTCGGGCGTGGGCTTGTTGCTTTGTGATTCCGTTGGGACTCGAACCCAAAACCGTCTGCTTAGAAGGCAGATGCTCTATCCGGTTGAGCTACGGAACCGGTTCAAAGACAGTGCAAAGATGCAAAATTGAAATGCATTATCTTTCATGAAATTGTTCGATATGGAAACCAAACTCACTTCACCCGCATTTCTTAGAGATCTTTCCGCATTTTTCATGCTCCTCTTCGCCTTGTTGCTCGCCTCATCGCTGCACGGTCAATGCACTGAAGCAACCGACCCCATCGCCTTATTCTCTGCCATCGAATTGAATGATTCAGAGCATCCCACACGCAACGCCAACAACCACGTTGGCTTGGAGTTGAATGCTGCTGAATTCGAGAAAATCCGTGCATTTAAGTACAATGAACTCACGGTCGCCATGCCTTTTTTAGGTGGCAAGCAGCTGCAAATCGAACTGGAATCCTTCCTCCCATTCTCAGGTGATTTCCGAATCGGAAGGTCCTTGCCTGACGGCAAATTCGCGGAAGAAGCGTATCTCCCGCAGCTGTTATCCTACCGCATCGTAAGTGCAGGCATGCGCGGCACCCTCGTCATTATGGAGGACCACGTAATGGGCACACTGCAATGGAAAGGTCAACAATACGACATCAGCGCTGTGAAGAACGGCGTCGATGGACGTCACGTCCTGTTCTTGCTCGCTGATGCCAAACAACCCCTCGAATTCGAGTGCGGTGCCGATGAAGAGCGCCCGTATCGGAAAGCCATTCCGATGGGCATGCAACCAGCGACTTCAAACCAGTCAACATCGTGTGTTGAAGTCGCCATCGATATCGATTACTATACATACGGAACTTTCGAAAGTGAATGCTATGCCGCCATTGAATGGGCATTGGCCGTTATGGCAGGCGTGAACACGATATACACCAATGACCTCGACAATGCCATCAACATTCAAGCGTCGTATATCCATGTGTGGGAGACGGTTGACCCTTATGATGCCATCACGAATGATTCGGGACCAATGCTCGATGCATTTCGACTGGAATGGCTCACCAATCCCAACCTAGAAGACATCCAACGGGACTTGGTGCATTTGATGACGCGGCGGCAAAACACCGGAACAGGAGGCATCGCCTACCTCGACGTGGTGTGTTTTCCTCAATATGCTGCCGGATTCAGTTCTTACATGCTAAGCGGAAATGATTATGACCTCAACAACTACAGTTGGAACCTCAACGTAGTGGGCCATGAGTTGGGCCATAATTTCGGTTCCAACCACACCCATTGGTGCGGCTGGTCCGATGGTCCTATTGACAATTGTTACGAAGCTGAAGGCGATTGCACCAACGATCCGCAGCCGCAGGTTGGCACCATGATGAGCTACTGCCATGCCGTTGCTGGCGGATCCGTCAACTTAAATTTCCACCCAACGGTGATCAATGAAGCGTTGATCCCGACCATCAATTCGGATGGCAATTGCTTCACAGATTGCGTGGAATGGACGACGAGCTGCGACTATTATGGCTGCACGGATTCTGCCGCATGCAATTATGACCCCCTAGCGGTTTTGGACGACAGTTCCTGCGCCTTTGAGTTGGATGAATGTGGCGTTTGCGGTGGTGGAAACGAATCGTGTTCGGGCTGCACCGACGAGTCGGCTTGCAATTATGATGCTGAAGCCACCATCGATGATGGCGGCTGCTACCACCCGCCCTTCGGCGCCACGTGCACATGCACCTATGACGCTTCATTTGATGTGAATTTAAGTGCAGGAGAAACAGCCAGCGAATCTGTCGAGGCAGCTGGGTTCGTCACGGGCTTGGAGGCAATTTTGGTCTTTCAAGACCTTCCACCGGATCAGTCATGGGCCAATGAAATGATGGTTGGATTGACTGCCCCCGATGGCACCTGCCTGCAATACGGCGGCTACAATTTGTCCTTGGATTGCCCGAGTGCAGGACTTTGGCCTTCCAATTGGAACACCAGTGCGCAAGGCACTTATACGGCATCGGTCGTTTTTCCTGAGCCCATCCAAGGGACCGGGACTTGGACAATCACGATTCTGAATTCTTGGGATTCTTCGAACGGTGCCTCCTACGAAACGACCCTCACCTTCAATGGACTGTGCGCGGGCAACTTCAACAACCCCGGATGCACCAATGCAGACGCTTGCAATTACGACCCTACGGCCGTCTCCGACGACGGAACATGCGAATTTGAAAGCTGCTCTTGTCCCGGAGACTTGAATGGAGACAATGTCGTGACCGTGGCTGATTTGCTCGTCTTCTTGAGTGACTTCGGCTGCGTCAATATGCCATGTCCTGGTGACGCAAACAACAACGGTCTGACCAACGTTGAGGACCTGCTGGTGTTACTTGCTGCCTTCGATGAACCCTGTCCGTGAGCGGCATGGAATGCATTCAAACAATCACAATCCCTCAGCGCTTCGCCCCATGCAACTCCGCATCCTTAGCACCCTCCGTCCAAGTTGGATTCCAATGAATAAAAACGCATTCAAGCCCGGTCTTTTTGTGCTCATTGCTTCGCTGACTTCGTGCGATGTATGCGAAGTAAAAGGTACCGTCACGTTTGACAATTCAGAGCGCCTCTGGTGCAACTGCGAAGTGACGTGGCAGAATGGCGATGTGTATGTGATTGATGCGGGCGAGGTGCGCACCTATGAATTCTTTCGAGGCAACCAATCCTTTGATGCATATTGTGGAAACGATGCGTTCGGGAACAGCCTTTGCGGCTTAGAGGAAGGAGTTAGGACCCGCTCTTACGACATCGATTGCGGCGACGAACACGTGATGAATTTGAACTTTTGAGGGCTGCGCAGCTTAGGGCGGTACCTTCCACAACCAAGCGAACAAAAAAACGCTCAGTCCACATGGAACTGAGCGTCTCTTTCTTTTTTTGTCGGGGCGGCAGGATTCGAACCTGCGATCTCCTGTTCCCAAAACAGGCGCCGTAACCGGACTAGGCCACGCCCCGAGCTCTAAAGCGAGGGCAAAGATACTCCAAATTATTGCGTGTGCAATGAAGGCTACTGAAATATCCCTCTGAATCTCATTGGGGGCTCATTCAACCTCAAAGAGTGGAAGGACAGACATAATCGGTCTTCGGGATTTGCGTTTCCGAAATCGCCGCGTAACCGCCTTGGACATCGATCATGTTATGGATGCCACGGGCTTTGAGCATAGACGATGCAATCATCGAACGGTAACCACCCGCACAATGCAAGTAGAACGGAGACGTGTCTGGAAACTCGGCGAGGTGACTGTTCAATGAGCTGAGCGGTGCGTGATGCGCTCCGTCGATATGCTCTGCTTGATATTCGCCCGGTTTGCGGACATCGAATACCCGGTCCCGGTTGGCGGCATGTTCTGATTCAAATTGCGCCGCGGAGATGGAATGGACTGACTCTAATGCTTTGCCCGCCGCCTGCCACGCTGAAATTCCGCCTTGCAAAAACCCAAGGGTTTGATCAAACCCAACGCGCGCGAGGCGCGTAACCGCCTCTTCTTCCCTTCCCTCGGGAGCGACCAATAAAATCGGTTGCTGCACATCCACGATCAATTCCCCCACCCAAGGAGCAAAATTTCCGTCCAATCCGATGAAAATACTATTCGGCACATGGCCAGCCGCGAAATTTTCGGGTGCCCGCACATCGAGCACCAAGGCCGAGGCTGCATTCGCTGCTTCTTCAAACGCATCGGGCACGAGTGAACGCAACCCCACGGACAACACCTGATCAATGCCGGCATATCCGCCTTCTTTGTTCAACTTCACGTTGAGGGGGAAATAAGGCGGTGGAGGCATCAATCCGTCGGTGACCTCTTGAACGAATTCTTCCTGCGTCATATCCGCGCGGAGGGCGTAATTCATCCGTTTTTGGTTACCCAACGTATCCACGGTTTCTTTCATCATGTTCTTCCCACAAGCGGAACCTGCGCCGTGCGCAGGATAAACGGTGACATCGTCTGGAAGTGGCATGATTTTCTCGCGCAAGCTATTGAAGAGCGTTCCCGCCAATTCCTCTTGCGTGAGTGAAGCCGATTTTTGAGCGAGATCCGGTCGTCCAACATCGCCCAAAAACAACGTATCCCCCGTGAAAATAGCATGTTCCTTGCCTTCGGGGTCAAGGAGCAAATAAGTGGTACTCTCCATGGTGTGCCCCGGCGTGTGCAACACGCGAATGGTCACGTCTCCAATCCGGAATTCTTCGCCATCGGTCGCGATGTGCGAATCAAAGGAAGTTTGTGCATTGGGACCGTAGACAATCCTCCCTCCGGTCTTTTCAGCAAGTGTCACGTGTCCGCTTACGAAATCGGCATGGAAGTGCGTCTCAAAAATGTATTTGATGGTCACCCCGTCCCGTTCTGCCCGATCCATGTACGGCGCTATTTCACGCAACGGATCGATGACCGCCGCTTCTCCCTGGCTCTGAATGAAATAAGCACCTTGAGCAAGGCATCCCGTGTAAATCTGTTCAACTTTCATGGCAATGAATGATCTCCGAATTGTGGAATTAAACGATGAATTCCATGGTAAAAATAAAGCATGCCATGGCGATAATGAAGTAGCCAAAGCCGCGTTTTAATTTGCTTCCGTCTACGTATTTTCCGACACTTACCCCTGCAAAAATACCCAGCACCGCAATGCCTGTGAATTGCAGTAAAAATGGCCAATCAATGGCTGCGGTCAGGGCATCGCTCAAAAGAAATCCAAGCAACGATTTGAACGCAATGATGACCAGTGATGTCCCTATTGCGCGTTTGATTTGAAGGTTGGCAAACATCACCAAGGCCGGAATGATCAAAAATCCGCCCCCGGCTCCCACCATCCCTGTGAGCGCACCCACGATAAGTCCTTCCAGCAAGATTAGCGGGTAGTTATAGTTCACGGCACCCGAACCACTTTTGCGCTCCTTTGGACTGAGCATGGAATAAGCCGCCCAAATCATCAAAACCGAGAACAAACCAAACATTCCCATCCGACGGGTAAACTCGAATCCTTCCACTACCAATAATACATCGGGAAGCATGGGCACCACAAATTGGCGAACTCCCCAAACTCCCAACACCGCTGGTGCTCCAAAGACAACCGCTGTTCGGACGTCGACATGGCCATTCTTGTATTGGCGAAAGCCGCCGACGAGAGCCGCCGACCCCACCACAAATAAGGAGTAGGCCGTAGCTAATTTTTCATCCAACCCAAACAAATAAGCGAGCACAGGAACAGCCAAAATAGATCCTCCGCCGCCAATAAGGCCAAGGGATACCCCAATCAACAGCGCCATTGAATAGCCAACGATCTCCATCATTCAGGAAGATTTGGTTTTCAAGGTCCCCTCGAGCTCATCCAAAACCCGCAACAGCCGCCGATCTGCAATGCGATAAAAGACTTGTTTGCCTTTCTTTTCGGATTGCAAGATTCCATTGTCCTTCATTTTTGCCAAATGTTGGGACATCATGGAAATCTGACATTCTGCGCCAATCTCAGCGCAAAGCGAAGACACATCCATGGGCTCATGGCTCTCCAGCACTTCCAAAATCTCAAGCTTAACGGGATGGGCAACCGTTTTGAAGATTTTGGCCAACCCCTCCAGGTCGTGCTTGGAATAATTGCGCTTGGATTGCTTCATGGAGCAAATGTACTAAACATTTTAATATTTAATAAATTAATTCTTTATTAAATTGATTCATTTACCGAGGTGCGCATTTCTTGAAATCGCTTGACTTTCTCCCAATGCCTTTCGAATCATTCAAATAAATCAAGCGACTGGACACAAAAAAACCAGTGCGCAGAGCACTGGTTTTTGATCCTTGACTTGCGGAGAGACGGGGATTCGAACCCCGGCGACGGTTGCCCGTCGACAGTTTAGCAAACTGCTCCATTACCACTCTGGCACCTCTCCTAAAATTCTTTGAATGTCTCCAAAGCGGGCACAAAGTTACGGAAAAGCATTGCCAAAACAACAAAAAACACTATCTTCCCCATTGACATTTATCTGAGATAACCAACAACCGAATTCTTCCATGAAAAAAGTACTGATTCTCAGCGTTTTCGCATTTTTCGCATTTGCAGTTAACGCTCAAACAGCCGCCAACACGAACGACAAGACCACGACAGAAGTGGCACAAACCAAAGATGCAGGCTCCAGCGCCAAGAGCGTAGCAGTCGGAGGCAACGCGGCAACTGCAGCGGACAAGGCGACAAACAGCAAAGGAAGCAACGACAAGTCAAAAGGTGCAGCGTGCTGCTCTTCGAAGACTGCGGACAAAGGAGGAAAAGAAGCTTGTGGCAAGTCTGCCGCATCCTGCTGCTCTTCCAAGTCGTCTACGGCTGACAACAAAGACGGTAAGGCAGCGTGCTGCTCCGGCAAATCAGCTGAAACCTGCTCGAAGGACGCCAAGAAAAAGAAGGACTAAATTGAACGAAGGGCCTTGGGCCTTTTGTAACTCAATCGCCGCACAAGGTTCACCAAAGACCTTGTGCCACTTGCCAGAGACTTGAATTTAGAAAGCTACCCAATTGGGTGGCTTTCTTTTTTGCTTGAATTTCTTTCGAATGAAATATGCCTGCGCCTGCAGGATGCATGCTCTTCACCGCAGCAGTTTGAGCGGTATCGCTTTGGCGATTAAAAGGAGAACCTTTCTTCAGCCAAATCGGCTATGTGCTCACCAATGGCCAAAGCCGCAGTAGCCGCAGGTGATGGAGCATTCAATACGTGGATATTTCGATCCGTATAAGAAATGCGAAAATCATCCCGAGTATCTCCGTCTTGCGACAACAACAAGGCACGAACACCCGAACGACCGGGACGCAAATCATCCATTGTCAAATCGGGAATCATTCGCTGCAAGGTCTTCAAGAAAAGGCGCTTGGAAAACGCCCGACGGTATTCATTGATTCCAAAGGCCATGTTATTGAAAAACAACTTCCACGTGCCTCCGTAACCCAATGCTTCCATCGTATCCTTCAAGTCAAAGTCTGTTTTGCCATACCCTTCACGCTTGAACGTAAACACCGCATTGGGACCGCATTCGATTTCACCATCCGTCATGCGCGTGAAATGAACACCTAGAAATGGGAAATCCGGATTGGGAACAGGGTAGATTAGGTTTTTTACTTTGTGCTTGGCCTGCTCGGTCAATTCGTAGTAATCGCCTCGAAATCCGACCACTCGCTCTTTCAAAGGCACCCCGTCTTTTCGGGCCAATCGATCCGCCTGCAGACCGCCACAAACGACCACGTGCTTCGCCAAGAATCCGTCTGGTGACTGATTCGTCCGCACACGGGTATCATCTCCTGTGCGCTCAAATGAGGTGACTTCTTCTCCGAGGCGCATGGCACTTTTCGGCTGCAACCCAAGGGCGAGTTCCACCATTTTTCGGGTTGCCGAACGGTAATCTATGATTCCGGTGCAGGGAACCCATAGCGCACCAACGCCCTTGCAGTGCGGTTCAATCTCCCGCAATTGATCGCCATCAATACGCTCGAGTCCTTCGATTTCATTCTGCTGACCGATTCCATGGATTTTTTCCAACATGGGCAATTCAGAGGATTCAACGGCCACCACTACTTTTCCGCACACGTCGTGCGGAACCTTGTGTTCTTGAGCAAAGCGAACCAAAGCCCTGCGTCCCTCGACGCAATTTTTTGCCTTCAGCGAACCCGGTGGATAATAAAGCCCCGAATGGATCACGCCGGAATTATTCCCGGTTTGATGATCCGCCAATTCTGCCTCCTTCTCAACGAGTAACATGGAACGGTCAGGATAACGCTGCTGCAATTGATACAGGGTTGCTGCGCCTACAATTCCACCGCCTACGATGACAATGTCATAGGCGTTCGCGGGAGTCTTTTCATGAATCATCGGCGCAAAAGTACAACGGACTGACTATCTTGGACACATGAGCAATGCACCCGGAGTTGCAGCAAAAGACCGCCGAACGGAGAAAACACCCGAACAAGTCAAAAAGGCTTGGACGATGTACGATTGGGCGAACAGCGTGTATTCGCTTGTGATCACGACTGCCATCTTTCCTATTTTTTTCAATGCCTTGACTTCGGACCGTAACGAAGCGGGCGAAATAATCAACGATACCGTGATCTTTTGGGGGCGCGAACTCATCAACACTCAGCTCTATAGCTACGTCCTGGGAGCGAGTTTTTTGTTTGTCATCATCGCCTCTCCCTTGTTGAGCGGAATGGCAGATGTCACGGGGCGAAAACTGCAATTGATGAAAATCTTTTGTTACAGTGGGGCCCTCGGATGCATCAGCCTCTATTTCTTCAATCCGGCTTACCTAGAATGGAGCATGGCCGCCTTGTTTCTGGCCAACATTGGGTTTTGGGGAAGCCTCGGGTTTTACAATGCTTTCTTGCCAGAAATAGCGCCGCCTGAAGAACATGATCACCTCAGCGCAAAAGGATTTGCAATGGGCTACGTAGGGAGCGTTCTTTTGCTCTTGGTTTGCCTTGGGTTGATCATTGGCATCGGCAGTTTCATGACGCCTTGGGCGTTTGTCTTGGTGGCCGTCTGGTGGATTGGCTGGTCTCAACCGACGTTTCGGACCTTGCCGTACAATCCCCATGACAAGAAAATCACGCGAGACTTGTTCGGTAGGGGATTCAAGGAGTTGCGTCAAGTCGCGCGGGATATGTCGGGCCGCAAAGACCTCATTCGATTTCTTTGGGCCTTCTTCGTGCTCTCTATGGCGCTGCAAACCATTATGCTCATGGCGTCGTCTTTTGGAATCAAGGAAGTAAACCTGAATGACAATGAGCTCATCATCGCCATCATCGCTGTGCAGTTGCTGTCCATTCCGGGCGCGTTCTTCATGTCCTGGGTGAGCGGCAAGATTGGCAACATCAAGACCCTCATGGGTTGTGTTGTTGTTTGGGCGGGGGTTTGCTTGTACACCTACAGTTTGGTCAACGATGTCACGGGTTTTTATGTCGCGGCCGGCATCATCGGCTTTATGATGGGCGGAACCCAAAGCTTGAATCGCTCCAGTTATTCCAAGATGCTGCCCAAAACGGACGATCACGCGTCGTATTTCAGCTTTTACGAAGTGCTAGAAAAGGGCGGATTGATCATCGGAATGTTCAGCTGGGGCTACATTGAAGGTTTCACGGGTTCCATGCGATCCAGTTTGCTGGCGCTCATCGCCTTCTTTGCGATCAGCTTGGTCTTTCTGCAGCTGATTCCAAAGCCTAATCCGTCGCCTAGCATTTGAAGGCAGGCGTCAATCGTGAGTCCACGGCAAATAAGCGTGCTCCAGTAGCTCAAATTCCACCCTTCTATTCTGTTGCCGCCCTCCTTCGGTTGCATTGTCTTCCGTCGGCTTCAGGCTTCCGTGCCAAGCCAATTTGAGCCGATTCGGATCCACTCCTCGCTCACGCAGCGCCCGCATGACAGATTCTGCGCGTTTCTCACTCAATTGCAAATTGTACGATTCTGAACCGATAAAATCCGTGTGCCCATTGACCTCAATGACCAAGTATCGATTCCTGCGCATTTCTTCCCCCAATGTATCGAGCGAAGCCATGGCCTCTGGCGTCAATCCGTATTCGTCAAAGTCGAATAAAATCGCGTCCCAGCGAACATGTTCCCGTTGGTACGCCTGCCAAGGTGGGTCCGTCACTGCGTTCCGAATCTCCGCGTTTAAGCACGAGCAATCAGCGGGAGATTCTACGGGTCTAATGCGCACATCATCCAAATAGACATATGCCCAATTACTCGATGTTTCGGGGTCATCTTTTCGTTCCATGATGCGCAAATCCTGCGGTTCCACGAAGTTTCCTATGGTGACGAATTTCTCTCCACCTGCCGCTTGAAAAACATCGCTAAGACGCATCCAACTCCAGCGGTCACTCAGCATATGCAAAGCCGGATTGGCGACCTGCGGCGTTCCTTTCAACATTCCTTCTCCGACAGCACTTGGTGCCTCCTCTGTGAAATAAACCCCCAGCCCATCCGTAATGACCTTGCTGTGATCAGCGGCACAAACCCACCACTCCACGCACACCCATTCTCCTTTTTGCAAGGGTCGACGAAGCGGGGATTGAAGGTACTCCCGGTAATACGGTTTGGATTGCGAGAAAAGTACAATTCCAGCGTAGGCATTCCCATCAAGCGCAGGTTGGTTGCCAAACATATTCTTCGGAACACCTGCCTTACCTCCAGACGAGCACGCATCGAAATGATCCGGTGTTCCGGCGTTGGCCTGGTTCCAGCCTGAAATGGTCTTCAATTTTGCCTGGGTGTAGTCACCCGGACACCACGCCTTCTCTTCAAAGCTTCCATTCTGCACCAAGTTTCCCGCTTGTCCGCTGCTTTGAGCGTAACCCGCTGTCTGCATAACCGCTACCAAAAAGAAGCAGGCTACACAACATTTCAGGGCATTTTGGCCCAGCATCCTAGTGGAATTATTTAATTAATTCGAACGTCACGCGTCGGTTTTGGGCTCGGCTAATATCGGTATCGCGCGTACTCGCAGGATCGGAGTTTTCCATCGCCTCAACTTCCAAACGAGAACCATCAATGCCCATTTCCGCAAACTTCGCAACCACTTGCTCCGCGCGCTTTTCACCCAATCCTCTGTACCGTGGATTGATTTTGCCTTCATTGAATTCGTCCTCATCCGCGTGGCCGATGATGCGCAACTTCCAGCCGGCATTCTCCTTGAGGAGATCGGCAAGCTTTGCGATTGTAGCAGACCCTGCACCGGTTGGACGGCGCTTCAAAAATGCATAGTACACTGCCGAAACACTCACGATCTCAGCTGGAGACATGCTTTCGCTCAAAACAATCGATGAACCATAAACGAGATCCGTTCGCACCTCGTCAGCGGCAGAGCAGGCACACTGTGATTTGGCTTCAATGGGAGTTAGTTTCACATTGTCCAGGTAGTAGTAGGCTTGGTTCTTAACGACCCCAATGATGCCCGCAGGCTTCTTCATTTTTTCATCTTCCAAGTCGCTGTCCTTATGGAATCCCCCTATGATCAAGTACTCCTCTTCACCGGTTCCTATGAAGGTCCCACAGACCGTTTCCCATCCGTCTTGCAGCGACATGACTTTGTCGGATTTGTGCAAAACGCTGGCTTCGCGGTCCAATACTCCTGTGTTGCCTTGTTCAATTTTGCGATCGCTGAGGTAAGCACCAACACCATTGACTGCGTAACGGGACAAATCACTCAAGCTGATGTCAAAGGACACGCAGTAGAGCTGGTTCTTTTCAAGCTCACTTGCCAACGCCACTTCAAAGTAGGTCCGCGTTAATTTTGGGTCCTTGCTGAAGGCACGAAACCCTGCGTAACAAACCCCGTCTGCCGCTTCTTGCTTGCCGTAAACATTGTTTGGAATGTTGACTTTTTCCGATTTCATCCCTTCTGCGTAGAGGTCCAATGCAGCTTCTGTTGCTGAGAACCAGTCTTCCGTGAATTCCTCCAACTGCCCTTGACTCTTCAGTTTGCGCAAGTCAGAATTTTCAAAACTGCCGTTGGGCACATAATTATCATCCTGCGCAGTCGCAGTCAAAACAGCAAAAAGCGCTGCAGCTGCAATCAATTGGTGGGAAAGGTTCGTCTTCATGACTTAAGGGATTTTCAATTCTTTACAATGCTCGAGCAATTTCATGGACCGATTGGGGCCGCGCATGCTGTTCGAGGAAGGCAAGTTAGTGCTATGGGAGTTGATGCCAAAATTTACCGCGTGAAACCATGCATTTTCTTCTTCGTTTGCGCTCCAAATTAAGCTTTGACCACAATCAATGCAGGATCTTGAACATCGCCTCCTTTAAGAGCATCGGATCGGAGACCGTCGCGTTGCCTTGACCTTTTGCCTTTCGGTCCGCATCCTTCAAATAGCCAAATACCCTGCCAACTTTTTCCAGTGAATAATTCCGAGCCGCTTCGCCATATTGTTTTACGGCGAATGGAGCACATCGCAGCGCCTTCGCCGCTGCCGCACTGGAACGATCTTTCAATCCGTGGTAGGCATAGACCTTACTGAAAAAGCTACCCAAGACAGGCATGACCATGGCCACGGGATGATCTTTGGGGTTGGCCGCGAAATAGTCCACTATGCGATTGGCACGGGCGAGGTCCTTTGCACCGATGGCACGCTGCAATTCGAACACGTTAAAATCCTTGCTAATGCCAATGTGTTTTTCGATGTGCTCGGGCTGAACCTCGGTACCTTCGGGCAAGACGATTCGAAGTTTTTCCAGTTCATTCATCACTTTGCGCAAATCATTGCCCAAGTATTCTGCCAAGATCTGCGCTGCCTGTCCTGAAATCCGCATGCCCTTTTCTTGCACCTGATTTGAAATCCATTCGGCCAACTTGTAGTCGCGGACTTTTTCGCTCAAAAACAGCGTTCCCGCCTTGCTGATCGCTTTCACTGCTTTGAGCCGGCCATCGGCCTTCTTGTTTTTGAAGCAAAATACCAACACCGTGCTCGCCACAGGGGATTGGGCGTAGGCTTCCAGCTTTACCATGTCGCTCGATCGCCTCCAAGCCGGCCAATCTTGCGCTTCTCGCATCACCACCAGCTGCCTTTCTGCCATCATCGGAAACCGTCGTGCAGCCTCGAGCAATTGTTCCACCGATGTGTCACGACCATAAACTATGGTTTGGTTGAAATCACGCATGGACGCTTCGACGACCGCTTCTTCGAGGGCTTTCGAAATCTCATCAATGAAGAACGGTTCTTCGCCGTGCAGCAGATACAGCGGCCGAAATGATCCCGATTGAACATCCCGAATGATTTGGCGGTGTGGCATGGCACGAAGATAATGGAACCGATTCGCGGCCGAAAACACGGCAACAGGTATTTTTGGACCATGCCGCATGATACCAACTTGGCGTGGGTGCAAATTGGAAACCAGCGCCTTCCGCAACTCAACCTCCCTCCTTTTCCATTGGATTGGCGCGTTGGCGAAACGCGCACAGAGGTCAAATGCCTGAGCCGGTTGAAGTATTTCGCCCTCGAACCGGAAGAATGGGTGCGGCAACACTGGTTGCATCACCTCGCCCACGATTTGAATTACCCTGCAGGCTTGATGTCTGTCGAGCATCCACTGCAACTCAACGGCATGAAACGCCGGGCCGACATTCTTTGCCATGATCGTTCTGGAAACCCTCTGCTCATGGTAGAATGCAAGCGACATGATGTCCCGTTAAGTGAGGCGGTTCTCCATCAAATCTTGCGGTATCACTTGGCCTTAGAAACCCCACTCATCGTAATATCCAACGGATTGAAGCACCAGGCATATTCATTCAAATCCAACGCATTTCAGGCGCTGGATTCCCTCCCGAGCTATGACTCGATTCCGGCAAAGTGAATGAATACCCGCACTTCCTTTCGCAGGTCAACGAGCATTGGCCTATTTTCGCACCGAAGAATCGCCTGAAAACCATCTGAATGATCATTCAAGAAATAATCGCCATTGCCGGCAAGCCGGGTCTATTCCGCATCGTTGTGACGAATCGGAACAATTTAATTGTGGAGTCCATGCTCGACAAAAAGCGCTTGAGCATTCCGGGAACCAGCCGGATTAGCAGCCTTGCTGACATCACGATGTTTACCACCGGGGAAGACCTGCTTCTAATGGAAGTACTGAATCGGATGCATGAGCATGTGGGCGACAAGGCTATCCCAAACGTGAAAGGCGACGCTTCATCGACCAAGGCTTTTGTAAGCGAGATCATCCCGGAGTTGGATCACGACCGCGTTTACAATTCGGACTTGAAAAAGTTGGTTCAGTGGTTCGACATTTTGAAGACCAATAGCTGCTTCCCGTTGGAAAGTCAAAAAGAGGAGGAAGAAGCAACAGAAGAAGCGGTTTCAGAAACTGCTGAGACAACTGTCAAAGCGAAAAAAGCGCCCGCAAAGAAGGCTGCGGCGAAGAAAGCGCCAGCGAAGAAGGCTGCAGCGAAGAAAACTGCGGCTCCCAAAGCTGCACCAAAAAAGAGTACCGCGAAGAAGTCGCCTGCGAGCAAAGCCAAAAAATAATCCCCTTATGAAGCACATTGCCGTCATCGGAGCTGGAACCATGGGCAATGGCATTGCGCATGTGTTTGCTCAATCCGGATTTGAAGTCACGCTTATTGATGTTCAAGCTACCGCACTGGAGCGCGCCTTGAAGACCATCGAAAAGAACCTCGACCGCCTGATTAAAAAGGAGAAAATTTCTCAGGAGGACAAGCTGGCAACGCTAGGGCGAATAGCGACATCAACGAATATTTCCGAGGGGGTATCTCAAGCGGAATTAGCGGTAGAAGCAGCCACTGAACGCACCGATTTGAAACTGCAAATTTTCGAACAAATGGATGCCGCAGCTCCTGCGAATTGCATCTTAGCGTCGAACACTTCTTCCATCTCCATTACCAAGATTGCTGCGGCGACCAAACGGCCGGACCAAGTCATCGGCATGCACTTCATGAATCCCGTACCCATCATGAAATTGGTGGAAGTAATCCGAGGGTACTCCACCAGCGATGCCACGTGCAACGCTGTAATGACGCTCTCGAAAGCGCTTGGGAAAATTCCTGTGGAAGTCAACGACTACCCCGGATTTGTTGCAAACCGGATTCTAATGCCCATGATCAATGAAGCCATCATCACCTTGCATGAAGGAGTGGCCGAAGTGGAAGCCATTGATACCGTCATGAAGTTGGGAATGGCGCACCCCATGGGACCATTGCAATTGGCTGACTTCATCGGCCTCGACGTTTGCCTCAGTATTTTGGAAGTACTCCACACCGGATTGGGCAACCCAAAGTACGCGCCATGCCCATTGCTCGTAAACATGGTCACCGCTGGGCATTTAGGGGCTAAAAGTGGCCAGGGCTTTTACGTTCACACCCCCGGCAGCAAAGAACTCATTGTCGCTCCTTCATTCGCATAATTGACCGATATTGAGGGCATGAAAGCCTCGCGGAATCGACTGCATGAGATTATTTTTGAAGCGGACACTGCCGCCGGCAAGGCATTTGATGTAGCGCTTTTGTGGCTCATTGTCCTCAGTGTATTAACCGTCATTGCGGAATCCGTTCCTGAATGGAACAGTGCTTATCACACCGAATTTATCCGACTGGAATGGGGATTTACCGCCTTGTTTACTTTGGAATATGTGCTTCGCCTGTTGGTGGTCAAAAAACCCTGGCATTATGCCCGCAGTTTTTTTGGACTGGTCGATTTACTCGCCATCCTTCCCACGTTCATCGGCCTGATCGTTCCCGGTTCAAGCAGCCTGCGAATCATCCGGATTTTGCGTGTGCTTCGTGTTTTTCGCGTGCTGAAACTCGTTGGGTTCATTGCCGAAGCGAAGCAATTGCAAAACGCCCTGCGGGCGAGCCGCAGGCGCATCATTGTCTTTCTCAGCGCCGTGCTTGCCTTGGTCACCATCTTGGGAACGTTGATGTATTTGGTAGAGGATGAACAAGCTGGATTTTCGAGCATCCCGCGCAGTATTTATTGGGCCATCGTCACTGTTACGACTGTTGGATATGGCGACATTGCCCCGCAAACCGTCGCCGGCCAGGTCATTGCTTCCATGATGATGATTTTGGGCTACGCGATCATTGCTGTTCCATCGGGACTGGTCGGTGTGCAAATGATGCGCAGCAACATGCGTTCTTCAGAAAAATCCACCAGCACGTCGACACAAGCTTGCCCGAGTTGCGGGAAGGACGGGCATGATTCGGATGCACAGCACTGCAAATATTGCGGACATCTCATGTGATTCCATTTGGTATTGGTGTACGATTTACTAAATTGCCCATGTGGGACAACTGCTCAGGCAGGTATTTCACGCACCGAATCAAACGATCACAACATGCAGCAACCTACGCGCCTCTTTGACTTTCCTCGGTACCAGCTCGAAAACAATCCGCTGGACCTGATGATGTCCATGCCGAACAACGGCAATCGAATCAATTATTCAACGGAAACGTTCCTGGCAGCGGTCGACCGTGTGGGCCGAGGCCTCATTGCCATGGGCCTTGAAGTCGGTGAAAAAGTCGCCCTGATTTCACACAACAATCGGTGTGAATGGAACATCATGGACCACGGAATCATGTCGGCCGGCGGGATCAACGTGCCGATTTACCCCACCATGACCGAGGCGGATTATGAATACATCCTCACCCACAGTGAGAGCAAATACTGCGCGGTCAGCAACCAAGAATTGTACGACAAAGTCATGGCCATCAAAGACAAAGTCCCCACGTTGCAGGGCGTCTTTGTTTTTGAGCGAGAAGCCAATGGCACGCACTGGTCTGAAATCACCGAGGCGGGAAGCGACGAGCAGCAGGGCGAATTGGAGCGTCGCATGGCAAGTGTAAAACCCGCAGACCTCGCGACCATCATATACACTTCTGGCACCACCGGTACTCCGAAGGGTGTGATGCTCAGCCATCAAAACATCGTGCAAAACATTTTGCACAGCATTCCAAGGATTCCCCAAGTCTTGGTCGATCAAGAATACCGGGTATTGAGCTTCCTTCCCGTTTGCCACATCTTCGAACGCATGCTGCACTATTTGTACATGTACATCGGTGCCAACATCTATTTTGCAGAGAGTCTGGAAACCATCAAAGAAGACCTGGGTTATGCGCAACCAACGGTCTTCACCGCGGTGCCGAGATTGCTCGAAAAATTCTACGACGGAATTGTCCAGAAAGGTCGTGCGGCAGGAGGTGTAAAAGCAGCCATCTTCAACTGGGCACTTGGTTTGGCATTGGAATGGGAGCCAGATGGCCAAAACGGTGGTTTTTATGAGTGGAAATTGGGAATCGCACGGAAACTCGTCTTCAGCAAAGTGAAAACAGCACTCGGCTTGGACAACATCCGAGCAGTGGCGTGCGGTTCTGCGGCACTGGCTCCGCGCTTAGCGCGCTTTTTCAATGCGGCAGGCATTCCTGTATATGAAGGATATGGTTTGACGGAGACCAGTCCGGTTGTCACGGTCAATTCCGATGTCGAACCGGGCTTGATGCGCATCGGCTACGTGGGCAAACTCATTGAAGGCGTCGAAGTGAAATTCGCCAATGATGGCGAGATCATGGTCAAAGGCCACAACATCATGATGGGCTATTACAAAGAGCCCGAAAAAACCGCCGAAGTGATGAGCGGCGATTGGTTTCACACGGGAGACATTGGCATCTTCGACAATGGTTTCCTTAAGATCACCGACCGCAAAAAGGAAATGTTCAAGACCTCAGGCGGCAAGTACGTTGCACCGCAGCTGTTAGAGAATGCCTTGAAAGCCTCGCTCTTTATCGAGCAAGTGATGGTGGTTGGTGACGGACAAAAATTCCCTGGGGCCATTGTGGTGCCCAATGCAGAGGCGGTCGAAGAATGGTGCAAACGCAAAAACCACCCCTTCCCAGGGATGGAGGGCATTTGCAAAGACAAGCGCATCACGGATCGCATTCAAGAAGATGTGGACAGCCTTATGGAGCCTTTTGCGAAATGGGAGAAGGTCAAAGCCATTCGTGTGTTGCCGCAAATGTTCAGCATCGAAAGCGGCGAATTGACCCCAACCCTCAAATTGAAGCGCAAGCCCATTGTCGCCCATTACCAGGCGGAAATTGACGCACTCTACGCCTAATTACCAAGAAGTCCCTGAACCCGAATGGAAGAGTTTCTCATCAACCTGGACTTTGGATTGTTCAAGATTTTGAACACGCACTGGGCAGGTGGGGACCAAATCATGTGGGCTGTTTCTGGGACCTGGTGGTGGGTGCCATTGTACCTTCTTTTGCTGTGGGAACTTTGGAAGGCCTCCAACAAAGAATGGGATCGGGTCATTGTACGTGTTTTATTGCTCGCACTTTGCATCACAGGGACGGACATGATTTCGGCCCGCGTCGTAAAACCCGGCGTGCAGCGGTTTCGCCCTTCGCACTCCATCGAATTGAAGGGCGATGTGAATTTGGTTGTTCCTCCGGGAAAGACGGAACCGTACATCGGAGGACGCTTCGGCTTCGTGAGTTCGCATGCTGCAAATTGTGCAGGGGTTGCTGTTTTTATGGGAATGATCCTGGGCGGAGGCATGTGGCTATGGTCCCTTTTGGGCTGGACTTTGCTCGTGGGATACAGTCGGATTTACCTTGGGGTACATTTCCCGCTCGATATTGCTGGAGGGATGATCCTCGGCGGCTTCATCGGTTATATCCTATGGCGCGTGCAGCATAAGTTGGTCGGCAAACCTGTAAATGCCCCATGAATTTCCTTGCCATTTTCTTGGGTGGAGGACTGGGCAGCGTGACCCGCTATGCGCTGGGGTTGCTCATCAAACGACTCGGATTCATGGCGCCGTTTGGAACACTTGCGAGCAATGTGCTCGCCTCTGCCCTGCTGCTCGGAATCATCGCCACGTATTCCAACGCCATCGAAGGGTCCCTCAAAACCAATCCTTGGCTTTTGCTCTGGACGGTAGGATTTTGTGGCGCCTTTTCGACCTTTTCCACTTTTGCAGCGGACACCCTGTCGCTCTTCCACTCCCACGGGATGGCTTGGTCCATTGGCAACGTCGTTGTGAATGTTGTATTCTGCATTGCCACGGGATGGTGGATTTGGTCCGCCATGCAGCCTGTTCAGTGAAGCTCCCGTCCTGCTTAACTTTGTGATTCGAATGAAAACCCTCTGTTCAATGAATTTGCGTTTTTTGACCGGCCTTCTGGCCTTGACAACCTTCCAGGCAATAGGCCAGATTGGACTTCCACCTGCATCATCCCAAGGAGCCAAGGGCGGACAATCCAAAGCAAACTCCAACGGTTACTCACAAGAGCAATTGAATCAGAAGGCTCAGGAAACACTGGACCGAAAGAATGAAGCGGCCGAGCAGCGAAGCGCAAAATCGCCCCAAACACGCGTTCCTTCAAAAAACCCAGTCCAGAAAGCAGAACGCAAAAAGCAAACGAACTTTGGAGAACATCCCAAGCTCGTGGTCGGCATCACAGTCGATCAAATGCGCATGGATTACCTCTATCGGTATTGGGACGATTTCGGTTCCGGTGGTTTCAAACGATTGATTCAACAGGGAATGGTCTGCGGGGATCACCATTTCGGATATGCACCGACCTACACCGGCCCTGGACACGCTTCGATCTATACCGGAACCACTCCGCGGCTGCATGGAATCATTGCCAACGACTGGTACGACCGCACCACCAATGCTTCGGTCTATTGTGCTTTTGATGACGACGTTGAAACGATTGGGCTCAAGGACGCAAGCGCGCGCGATGGCAAAATGTCATCGCATCGGATGCAGTCCAGCACCCTGGGCGATGAAATGAAAATTGCTTCGGGTATGAATGCGAAAGTTATCGCTGTGAGCTTGAAAGATCGAGGAGCAACCTTGCCCGGTGGCCATCTTGCTGACGGGGCGTATTGGTTTTACGGCAAAGACAAAGGTCACTTCATCACCAGCTCCAAATACGTGGATGAACTCCCTTCGTGGGTCAAAAAATTCAACAAAGGAGGGCATGCCGAACGGCACTTGAAATCGGGTTGGAAAACCAAGCGGAATGAAGCCGATTTTGCACAAGAATGGCCCGACAACAATCCTTTCGAACAGCCCTTTACCGGTGGGAAAAATGCCACTTTCCCGTATGATTTGCAGGCACTGAGCGCGACCAATGGTGGATACGACATCCTCAAAAGCACGCCTCACGGCAACACCATGGTCATCGATTTTGCCGTGAAGTCCATTGAAGGAGAAGCATTGGGTGCCGACGGCATCACCGATCTGCTTGCCATAAGCCTTTCTTCGACCGATTACGTCGGGCACCAATTTGGCACCAATGCCTGGGAAACCATGGAAACCTATTTGCATCTCGACCGTCTGTTGAAGCAACTTTTCAGTCAATTGGACGCCAAAGTTGGCAACGGAAATTGGATGTGCTGGCTCACTTCAGACCATGGCGCGGCCACTCCCCCTTCGCTGGCACAATCGGTCGGCATGCCTGCCGACTATTGGAAACCCGGTAACATGATTGAGGATGTCAAAGCAGATTTGAACGCGCAATTCGGTGAAGGCGAATGGGTCTTGAACTATTCCAACGATCAATTCTTCTTCAACAGGCCCTTGATGCGCGAACGCAATGTAGACTTGGATGCAGCCCAGCGACGAATCCAATTGCTTTGTCAAACGTATGAAGGCGTTTCCATGGCCATTGCCGGGCGCGACCTCACCTCGGGCAATGCCTCGAATGATCCCATCGTCGAGAAAATTCGAAACGGTTGGTCCGCCAATGCTTCGGGAGATGTGATGATTGTGACCCAACCGGGCTGGATCAAATATGGCATGGCAGGAACCACGCACGGATCGCCTTTTCCCTATGACACTCACGTGCCGTGCATCTTCTACGGTTGGAACGTCCCTTCTGGAATTACCTACGAGCGAACGTACATCCAAGACATCGCCCCAACCGTTGCGGCACTGATCCACAGTCCCATGCCCAATGCCTGCACAGGCCGGCCCATCCAAGCGGTATTGCAACAATGAGTCAGGTGGACACTCCTGGTGAAAAACCGGTCATCGATATCGCCGTTCGGCGGTTGATGGAAGGAACACCTAAAATTGAACTGACCGCGGCATTTCCATGTGAAGGGCCGTTTGAAGTCCAACTGCCCATCTGGCGTCCAGGGCGCTATGAAGTAGGAAATTTTGCACGCTACGTGTACGATATGATGGGGCAACAATCCGACGGATCCTGGATTGAATTGCAAAAGACATCCTTGCATGCTTGGCACGTACCGGAAGAAATTGGTCGCGTGCGTTGGACCTTCTTTGCCGATTTATTCAACGCCGGTTCCACCGGGGTGGCGGCAGACATCTTGTACATCAATCCCGTCAATTGTTTTCTTTACCTCCCCGATCATCAGGATTGGGGGTACGCGATCGAACTCACAGACGTGCCCGCCGGATGGCCGGTCGCCACGGGATTGCCCCAATCGAATGGTCGATGGCAAGCCCGCGATGTGCAACACGTCATGGACAGTCCGATTCTCGCTGCTGATGCGCTGACTCATCTCCAATACGAATCCAACGGCATTCCCTTTCACATTTGGATATACGGGCAAGATCAGCCCAATCCCGATTCGTTCTTGGCGGACCACGTCGCCTTCACGGATAGCCAAATTGCGCACTTTGGCTCATTTCCAGCGGAACATTACCACTTCATGTATGTGCTTCCCGAACGCGAGGTGCGGCACGGAGTGGAACACGAAGACACGACAGTCATCGCCATCGGCCCATCAGCCAAAAGCCAAACCCAAGGCGGCTATGATGAATTGATTGGAATCGCTTCCCACGAACTCTACCACGCTTGGAATGTAAAACGCATCCGTCCTGCGGAATGGACACCTTATGAATTTGCTCAAGCCTGCCCAAGTCGCATGGGATATGTCGCTGAAGGCGTCACTACCTACATGGGAGATCTTTTCCTGTTCGAATGTGGTGTTGTGGACTTGCCGGGGTGGTGCAGACTCATGGAACGCTTGTTGGACCGCCACGTGAACAACCCGGGACGGTTGAACAGCAGCGTAGCCCAATCGAGCTTTGACACCTGGCTGGACGGTTATGAAGCAGGCGTGCCAGGAAGGAAAGGGTCGATCTATGTCGAAGGGGCCGTTTTGGCATTTTTGTGCGACGTTCGAATCATGCAGCTTACCGGCGGCGAAGCTTCCCTGCAGACGGCCATGCGGATGCTATGGGAACAATTTGGAATGGAGCGCATCGGATTGACCGAATCCGATTATTGGTCGGTACTGAACGAAGTGGCCGGTGCCACCGATGCCCTTGATGATTTGCGACTGCACTACGCGGATGGAACGGAAGACAGTTGGGATGATCTTGTCGCCGCCATGGAATGGCAGGGCTTAGGACTCACAAAGAACCACCGCGATGGCCGATGGCACGTAAGCATTTCTAGCACTTAAGTCAGTTGGTCTCGACACTTCCTTGAAGCGCGAAAGCCACCAAGTTTGCTCCCATTTTAAGCGCCAACTGGCGCACTTCCTCTGGATCCCGGTGCACTTGCCAATCCTCCCAGCCATCGCCCAGATCTGATTCATAATCGTAAAAAACGACCAACCTCCCTTTCAAAAAGAGGCCGTACCCGCGTGGAGGCATATCATCGTGTTCATGCACCTTGGGCAACCCTGAATCAAAGGCGTAAATGGAGTGAAAGACTGAGTGAGACCAAGGCAACTCAATCCATTCCGCATCCGGCACTACTTTTTTCATTTCGCGGCGCACATACTCATCCATCCCGTAATTGTCCGATATGTGCAAGAACCCTCCGGCCTCCAGATAAACCCGCAGATTTTGTGCTTCAGAACCCGAGAAGACCACATTGCCGTGCCCAGTCATGTGCAACCAAGGATAATCGAACAGCTCTGGCGCTCCCACATCCACTGTCGCCACCTCATCATTCAATTGCATCCCTAACTCCGAATTGCAGAAAGCCACCAAGTTGGGCACTGCCGTTGGATTGGAATACCAGTCTCCGCCGCCTCGGTACTTCAATACGGCCAATTGGTACATTCCCGATTGAGCAAATGCCGTGTGCACTGGCAATGAGACCATTGCACATGCCCAAAAACCTGCGAAAAGAATGGGCGCTAGAAAAACCCGGTGCAACTGAAACATAATGCAAAGGTACTTCGTACCCTTAGACGCGCTCATTTTTGATGGTTTTTTAAGTTATATTTGCGCCCCTGAAAACAACCTTGCATCATGCAAAATAAGAATGCAGTCCTGCTCTTTACCGTTTTGTTGTCCTTTGCGACACTTTACACGCTCAGTTTCAACTGGGTAGCAGGCAATTACGAAGAAGAAGCAGCTCAATATGGAGCCTTTGTAGCGGACTCGCTGGAAAGCAACGGAGAAATCACTGAGAACGAATGGAGCTCTTCGGCAGCCCAAGCCGCTCGTGAATTCCTCCGCGACAGTGCAAATGCTGAGATTTATCCAGTCTTTGGTCACACGTACCGAGAGGTAATTGAACAAGAACTCAACCTCGGACTCGACCTTCAAGGCGGAATGTCTGTGACACTGGAAGTGAGTATCCCCGATTTGTTCATTGCATTGAGTGATTACTCCAGCAACGAAACGTTTAGACAAGCCATTGCACAGGCCAAGGCGGCCCAGCGTACGACGCAAGGTTTGACATATGTTGATTTGTTTGAACGCTCCTGGACGGAACTCAATGGCGCCTCTGACAGCCCGATAGATCTGTGGCGCATCTTCCACAACTTGGAAAGCAAGGACCTTTTCCCTGCCCAATCCACAGACGAAGAGATTTTCCTGATCCTTCAAAACGAAAGCAACACTGCCATTGACAACACCGAGAGCATCATCCGTAAGCGGATTGACCAGCTCGGTGTGGCCCAACCAAACGTACAGAAAGTCAGTGGCGGACGAATTTTGGTAGAGCTTCCCGGCATTGACGACCGCGAGCGCGCTCGAAAGCAATTGAAAAGCACGGCAAACCTCGAGTTCTGGGAGACGTACTTCAACGACGAAATTTTTGCACGGGTTTCCGCAGCAAACA
>Ga0209601_1000672_pt1 | contig 26582 bp, 26 predicted proteins | sample COGITO_mtgs_1104_4_FD_184796 | JGI IMG/M metagenome (GOLD analysis project Ga0209601, IMG submission 184796) | Pelagic marine microbial communities from North Sea - COGITO_mtgs_110426 (SPAdes) (version 2) | ecosystem: Environmental > Aquatic > Marine > Epipelagic ...
CAGGTTTTTGAAAAGCGCAACGAAGAGCTTACAATCAAAGATTTGATCGGATATTCTGGTATCAGTGTTACACGCAACGAGTATGACAAGACTGGGCAAGAAAAACTTTTTAGCTGAATAAGACATGCTTTCTTTTTGCTACTTGAACAACCTGTTCACTTCTCCAGGGCAGTAGGGCCAGTCAGCGAATAAACCCTCTTGCGTCGACCCATTGCTGTGGATTGGCTATGGAGCAAACCACTTTAACCCTATCTATCATCATATAGTTTAAGACAGAGGGCGTTTTGACTTTGAGGAGTCATCGCTCATCTGTGGTTAGTTAGGCTCCCGCAACCACTTTCATCGAATGAATTTGCGACATCGTGGGTTGTGTGCTCCCGCAACCAACGTTACCGCAAAGGCCATCTCCTCTGAGGCGGCTTTTTGCATATTCGGCATTGTTAGCTGAAGCATAGCCACCTCTCCTCAGGTATGAATTTCATATTAAACTGTGGTGCTGCTTATGCCATGGGGTGTAAATTATCAGGCGTGTTAATTTAAGCTGTGCTGGCAATATGATGCAAGTTTCCATCAGTCTGACAGTACCGCCATCCGCTTCCCCAGTTAGCACAGCTTCCCATAATCCCCTGAATTACTCCGTTGTTTCAGCACAATACAGACGGTTGTCTTATCTGATGCTTTGGCTGAGGCCTTGATATCAGCCATCCTGGCGCCTTTACTCAGATCGTCATTTGGCGGGGCTGTCTTTTTATTAATCATGTTACTTAATATATTTTATTGCTTGAGAAACAATTTATAATCTGCGGGACAGTCAATATCCATAGACCCGGAATTAGTCTTGTTTCGAAATGTAAAGGTCCTTGTTTCAAATTTTTCTATAATATCTTTTGCTCCTGTATCACCTGAAATCTTAGCAAAAGCTCCGAAGGTAAGGCTATGAAATACTGTCGGATGGGCTGGTTGGTCTTCAGGACCCATCGGGCGCCAGATTACTGCATTGGGGTTGCGCTTAACTTCGTCAAAAACATTGTCAAAATCAGCTGTCTGTATGTTTGGTAAATCAGCTAAAACTACACAAAGATGGGTGACATTTGTTGGTAAGCCATGCACGGCAGCCCTGAGGGTGCCGGACAATCCCTCCAAACTCTCTGTGTAAGCGACCCGTAAAATATCAAGGCCATGTAATGCCTGCCAGCGTGGGTGAGGGTTCGAGGGTAACGCAATTGTAGTCGGTAGTTTTGTTGCTAATGCTGTATCCGCTATGTGGCGCAATAGGGGTTTGCCCCTAATGGGCAGCAGTAATTTGTCATGTGGCGCCATGCGTGTTGATGCTCCGGCAGCACATATTAGTATCATTGGATTTATATCATGAGGAATTATCATGGATATTAATCGACCTTCCTACAAAAGTGGTGTTAATACTGATTTTGCATTGCGCCGTTGGCCGAGAACTTTAATTTCTAAGGTAAGGTCATTGCTCACATGTATACGAGCGAGTAACGCAAAAGCCATTGATTTGTTTGTATGGTATGCAATCGCATGCGCCTTCACGTTTGCTCCGCTACCCAAAGCTTCTTTAGTGTTGTCGTGTCATATACCGGTTAGTCTCATATTATGTTTCCTAGCTAAAGTTAATTTCAATCTGTCGAACGCTAATCTTGGATCTCGAATATTAGAGCGCCTATAACTGGACCACTATCACTTACATAGGGGCGATGGTCATTGCTGTTTAACGCGACCGATAGGGTGTAGTTTCCCGGTGAAAGTGCGCCGATTTGATAAGTATTGGAATAGAGGCGACCAAGCTTTAGGCCATTTAAATAGACATGCGCGTGACCTTCATTTGGTACATGCGCCGCATCGTCGTCCGTGCGAGAAAACGTGAAGTTGTTTGTTTCAATGCGTAATTTTGTACCGTTTTTGGTCGGCAACTCTTCCCAGTTTAATTCCATCGTAGGCGCTGGCGTTTCTGAGACGCTGGTGGACATACCATGATTCATCACTGCCGCGCTGTTGTTTTGCAGTCTAATTGCTACGGTCCCGGCGTTTTTAAATTTAAGGTTTAAGGGAATGAAGGTGCCTTGTGCAAATGTGCCAGGCTTTGTCATGAGCATGATATGCGCACCGTCCATGGCAAGAATGCCGGTGCCGTCTTCGGGAATAATTATGGGGGATCCTTCGTGACCGGGGTTTATGATTGATACATTATGTGCCGAAGGTGAGGCGGCGCTGATCAAGTGGTCTGGCTTGCCGGTATTATCTATCTTAAGGCTAACCATGAACATCTGGTTGTTTTGTGGAGATTGAACCGCGCTTCCTCCCAGCAGTGAGATACTATTTGTCTGTTGGTTGGTCAGGAATATCGCTATGGAGCCGATCAACAACAAGCTGATTAGGATGAAGATGCGTTTCATATTTCATTTGCCCTCATACAATTACTATTATGTATACTAATTATATGTTTGATAAACAAAAGACCCTTTTTTTAGTCACATGTTTGGCTGCGCTCCCAATTGAGGCCCTCGCCCATGCGTCAGAGCAGGGGTTGGTCATGCTGTTGCCAACAGAGCTTTATACACTTGGTGGAACGCTGGCGGTTGCCGCCTCAATTTTATTGATGGCCTTCCTGCCGGTCAAAGCACTCGACGGTGTATTCCAGTCGCGCAAGTTTGGTACCGATTGGGTGATCAAAAGGATTGAAGCGCCAGGTTCAGCTTTTGCGTTTGTTGTGTTCTTGGGTTTAATAGTCATTGGGTTTAACGGGCCAAATGACCCTCAGAGCAACCTTTTGCCGTTGTTCATTTGGACCGGTTGGTGGGTTGGCGTGTTTGTCATTCAAGGATTGATGTTTGATATTTGGCGTCTGATCAATCCATGGACTGGAATGGCACGGGCGTTATCGTTAGAGTCGTCGGCGGCATTCAACCTTCCTAAACGACTGGCGTATTGGCCCGCAGTTCTTGTTTTCTTGTCTTTTCAGTTGTTCCTATTGGCCGACATTGCACCGAATGACCCTGACAGGCTGGCCACTTTTGTACTTGGGTATTGGTTGTTCACTTTTGGCGGTATTGTGCTTTTTGGAGCTGATCAATGGTTAAACAGAGTTGAGTGTTTCACGGTGGTGTTTCGATTAATAGGGTCTTTGCGTGTGCTCCAGACTGAAAATGAGTACCGCTTGGGTGTTCCTGGTTGGTCAAGCATCGCCGCGGTGCCCTTGGATGCGAGCCGTGCTGTCCTTTGTTTGATGATCTTGATCTCAGGAAGTTTTGATGGGTTGCATGAAACATTCTGGTGGCTTGGCACGATTGGAATCAATCCCCTAGAATTTCCAGGACGGTCCGCAGTGGTTTGGTCGTCTTCTTTGGGTTTGCTGTGTGCTAATATTTTAGGTGTGAGCGTCTATGGATTAGCTATTTGGGTGGGACTTGTGCTGGTCCGCGAGTTTGGAAATGTACAAAAGATCCAGTTCATGGAGGTGTTTAACACTTTTTCTGTAGCGATTTTACCTATCGCACTTGGTTATCATTTTGCGCACTATTTTATTTCGTTTCTTGTTCAGGTACAATATTTGGCAGCAACGATGGCTGATCCATTGGCAAAGGGCTGGAATCTGTTTGGCCTTGGGCGTTTGACTGTCACAGTTGGGTTTTTGAATTCCATGGAGAGCGTGCGCCCGATTTTATTAACCAATGTCTTTGTGATAATTTCATCGCATGTCCTGTCAGTTATAATGGCCCATAGGCTTGCAGCCCGGTTCTGTAACACGCGTCGGGGTCTGCTTCTTATCCAATGTGGGCTAAGCCTTTTGATGATTATTTACACAATATTTGGGCTTTGGCTGCTATCCACGCCGCGTGGGGCTTAAATGAAATTCTCAAAAAAATGCTGGACAATTCATTTGTATGCGAACACCGTATTAAAAAATAAAGCGAAGTTTAATTTGCACGACCATCAACAGGGAGAAGAAAATGAAAAATACCAAAGTGAATATGACACGCCGTACTGCGCTGAAAGGTCTTGGCGCAGGGGTTGGTACGCTTGCCACTACTGGCCTTTTGCCAGGCGCTATGGGTTTTGCACAAGCGCAAAGCTCTGCACCTATCAAAATTGGCTTCCAAAAGCACGCGACAGGAGTTGGTTCTGCTTATGGCCGTTGGTATGATGCCACAACACAAGCCGCTGTTAAACGTATAAATGATGAGGGTGGCATTAATGGTCGCCCTGTTGAAGTTATCATAGAAGATGACGGTACTGATCCTAAGCGTGGCGCTGAGGTTCTTGAGAAATTTGAGAACCAGCACAATGTTGACGTCGCATTTGGTACGCTCTTTAGCCACGTTGTCATCGGGTCTGCGCCACGCGCCGCTGAACTAAAATTGCCGTACTTTGTGGTTTCTGAAGGGCATCACGTCGCAAGCGGCATGTTGAACCGTTACACGCTACAGCCGGGCATCACGGACGTGAAAAGCCAAGTTCAATCAATGGCGCCATTTGTTGCAAATAACTTGGGTAAAAAGGTCGCGATGATCTACCCTGACTTTGCATTTGGTCATGATCATCGCGACTTCTTTGGTGATGCTATTGTGGCACAGGGCGGGGAAGTTATCGCTAAGATTGCTGTTCCGCCATCAGAAACGTCTTTCACCAAATACTTCCCTCAAATCCCGCGCGACACTGACGTCGTTTACCACGTCATGGTTGGTCCGGCAGTTTTGACATTCGTCAAAGAGCTTGGTGAATTCTTTGGCTCAAGCCGTCCGGAGATCTTTGGTTTCATCGACAGCATTGAAGCTGTAGACATCAAAAGCCCTGGCCTTGAGTTCCTTGAAGGTACGTATTTCTGGGAAGGTAATCCACGTCATGCCCAAGCCAACAATTCCTCGTTTGACACGAACTTCCGTGCCGCTGTTGGTGTAGATGATCGAGGCGCGTCCCTTGCTGATAGCAAAGATGTGGCGACCTATGCACACATGTTTGGCTGCTGGGAAACGTTGAACGTGATCAAGGCTGGCATGGAAACATCTGGTTATCAAGGATCAGCTGATCGTCAAAAACTGATTGAAGCGGTTGAAGGGATGACCGACATGCCACATTCCGATGATCACCCACAGGGCGCAAAACGCTTTAACGGCAAGACACACCAAGTGTTTGGGTCTCAGTACATTTCTAAGGTGATAGACAGGACTCTGGTCGTTGAGCATACAGCGTCGATCGAAGACGGGCTTTATGAGGATGAGGTGGATTACACCACTAAGTCTTTCTAATCCTAAAAACCAACTAAACAGTTAGAGCAGAGCCAATGCAATTTGGACCACATTTGATGCTCGCCTCCCTAGAGGGGGCGGTCATCGCCGCAGTACTTGCGCTTATAGCTATGGGGCTGAGTATTGTTTTCGGAGTCATGCGCGTAGTGAACGTCGCGCATGGCGAATTCTATATGTTAGGCGCTGTTCTGGCATGGTTCGTGACCTCCGCTATTGGTGGTCACCCAGCCCTTAGTTTTGTCGCTGCATTAATCATCGCCCCCCTGTTGGTGGGCGTTATTGCAGCAGCAGCCGATACATTTATTTTGAAACATATTAAATATGACCCTGACCGGACCATTGTGGCTACCATTGGGTTGCTGTACATCTTCCAGCAAGGGACATTAATGACCTTCGGGCCTGATGCCCGTCCGGTTGAAGCCCCGTTCAATCACCGTTTAGCACTGCCGTGGATTGAAAATGGTGAGAACGGATTACAGATGTTCTGGCCTTGGGGTTTAAGTATAACGAGTTACAAACTTTTTGTTATTGCAGCCGCAGTCGTGGTATTGATGGGTCTTTGGGCGCTAATCACGCGGACCAAAATTGGCCTCGTCATGCGCGCCACACAACAGGACAGCGAGACGGCACAAGCCTTCGGTATCCCCGTTGGGCGCGTGTATTCGCTAGTCTTTGGGTTAGGGGCTGCCCTTGCCGCACTTGGCGCGGTTCTGGTCGTGCCGATTCAGCAGGCGCACTATCTGATGGGCGGCGAACCTTTGTTGCTGGCCTTTATCGTAGTTATCATTGGTGGCCTAGGCAGCTTGCCTGGAACTGTCGTTGCCGCTGTCTTGATCGGCATGAGTGACGGCATCATTTCGGTCTTCTTCTCACCCATGATTGCCAAAATCATCGCCACTTTGTTTGTAACGATGATTCTAATCTGGCGCCCTCAAGGTCTGTTTGGAAAAGTTATCCGATGACCCTTTTCTCAAAATCTAACCTACTGCATATTGGCGTTTTACTAGGGCTTATCGTACTCTATTTTGTGTTGCCGCCGTATCACTCTGGGAACCTGTCGCGCATCATGGTTCTTGCCATCTATGCTATGGGATATAACGTTTTATTTGGTTATACGGGTCTTCTAAGTTTGGGTCATGCGATGTTCTTTGCCGCTGGCATGTATGGCTTTGGGTTAGCGGTTAATCTGGGTGGCATATTGTTGCCTATAGCCTTTATCCTTGGCATTGCGTCTGCGGGTCTTTTGGCCGCTGTCGTTGGTTCGCTCGCATTGCGGACAACTGGCGTGGCGTTCATGATCGTGACATTGATGTTCGCACAGACTGCGTATTTAGTAATATTATATTTTGGTGAGTACACCAGAGGCGACGAAGGGTTTGTCGTTCAGCAAGCCCAGCGCACATTCGCAGGTGTTGATCTAACGACGGACACGGCCCGTTATGTTACGGCATTGGTTCTGTTTGCGATTTGCTTTTTGGCACTTGCACGTCTGGTCAAAACACCTTTTGGCAAAACACTGGTTGCGATCCGAGAGAATGAAGAACGTGCGCGGATGCTGGGCTACGACACAAAAGTGCATAAGCTTAAGGCGATCATCATATCGGGAATAGTCGCGGGTGTTGCGGGTGCTGCCTATGCAATGTTGTTCGGTTATGTTGGGGCAACGTTTGCCACTGTGCAATATTCGATACTGCCGCTGCTTTGGGTTCTGCTTGGTGGGGCAGGTACAACAGTTGGCCCGCTGATTGGCGTCTTTTTTATGTTCTATCTCATTGATTTTTCTAGCTCGGTTACGACGGCATATCTATTGGTTGTCGGTATCGTTTTGGTCCTACTCACCATGTTTGCCCCCAAAGGAATATGTGGTGAATTACGTCGAAGAGTTTTCCCATGGCTACCATAAATATTCTTGAGACCACAGGTCTGACAAAAGTTTATGGTGGCATTTCTGCGAATATGAACGTGGATTTTCAGCTTGCCAGTGGCAAAATTACTGCACTGATTGGGCCCAATGGGGCAGGAAAGTCGACTTTTGTTGGGATGGTTAGTGGCCGGATTGAAGCGACGATGGGACGGGTCATGTTTGATGATAAAGACATCAGCTATTTGCCTGCCCATAAACGCATCCAACTTGGAATCGCTTACACCTTTCAAATTACTTCTGTTTTTTCTGGGCTTTCGGTTCATGAAAACGTTGCCTTAGCAGTGCGGCGCACTTTTGACGGTAAGGCCAGTGCGTTTGAAGAAAAGGTGCATGCCGCCCTTGTCCGCGTCGGACTTGATGATCGCGCCACACAAATCGCAGGTGATCTTAGCTATGGGCATCAACGGTTGTTAGAAATTGCGATGGGCTTGGCGCAAGATCCCAAGCTGTTTATCCTAGATGAACCGACACAAGGCTTGGCCGAGTCTGAAATTGCCAACTTCATTAAGCTGATCATGTCATTGGCAGGGGAAACGACAATTCTACTAATCGAGCACAATATGAAGGTTGTGATGGAAGCTGCTGACTTTATCACTGTGCTGGATCACGGGCAAATCCTTGCGACTGGAACCCCTGCGCAAATTAGCAGTAACTCTGCGGTTCAGGCTGCATATTTAGGGAAATCTGATGCTTGAGTTAAATGAGATTCATGCAGCTTATGGCAAAGTACAAGCGCTTCGCGGTGTATCATTTAGTGTGAAGGCTGGCGAAATCGTATGTCTTGTGGGGCGCAATGGTGCCGGTAAAACCACAACGATGAAGTCCATTATGGGCTTGCTGCCCGTGTCTTCGGGCACAGTTACTTTAGACGGCAAAGAACTCACAAAAATGCCAACGCATGAGATCCCACGCGAAGGTATTGGCTATATGCCGCAAGGTCGTCGCTTGTTTCCGGAACTAAGCGTCGAAGAAAATATCGATGTTGGCCTCATGACGCGTGGGGAGGGCGCTGAGACCCGTGAATGGGTTTTAGATCTTTTCCCGCGGTTGCGTGAACGTTTGAAGCAGGCGGCAGGAACCTTATCTGGCGGTGAGCAACAAATGCTCACGACTGCGCGGGCGCTTTGTCTTCGTCCAAAAGTGTTGTTGCTTGATGAGCCAACAGAGGGTTTACAACCCTCAATGATTGACCTGATCATCGAAGTGATTTTCAAAATGAAGGCGGAGGGCTTTGCCATCGTTTTGGTAGAGCAGCGCGTAGACACGGTTCTGTCACTTGCAAATAGGGCTATTTTTATAGAGAATGGCAAATCGGTTGATAGCGCGACGCCTACCGAGCTTGCTCTTGCGCCAGAGAAAATAACTAAGTATTTGGGCGTATAAATCCAACGACTGTGACTAAGTATGGTGAGGCCTTATGACTGAAGCACTAATCGTAATTGATGTTCAAAATGACTTTTGTCCTGGCGGTTCGTTAGCAGTCTCTTGTGGGGATGAAATTATTGACCCGATCAATGCCTTGATTGATAACGCGTCTCTTGTGGTTTTATCGCAGGATTGGCATCCATCGGATCATACATCATTTGCGCAAAATCATGACGATAAGACACCGTTCATGGAAATTGAAATGCCTTATGGCCCGCAGACTTTATGGCCAAATCACTGCGTCCAAGGGACTGCTGGCGCTGAGTTTCATAAGCGCCTTAATGCAGACCGCGCAGATGCCATTATTCGAAAAGGCATGAACCCGGCTATTGATAGCTATTCAACTTTTTTTGAGAATGATCGGAAGACCCCAACAGGGCTATTGGGTTTTCTACGTGAACGGGATGTGAAGTCGTTACTTTTGGTCGGCCTTGCAACTGATTTCTGTGTTGCATTTTCGGCTTTGGATGCCGTGGTAAATGGGTTTGATGTCAAGATCAGGATGGATGCTTGCCGCGGTATTGATAACGCAGGCTCAATGGATGCTGCGCTTGCGGAACTTCGCAAAACGGGTGTTCAATTCGTTTAATTACTGGGGTAGGTTGGAACGAATTAGGTTGACATAATCCTGATGTCGCCAATATCATTAGTATGCTAACAAACTAAGGATTGACCCGTTGACATATCTTATCCCAACTAATTTGGAGGGAGCACTTATATCACTTGCTCAAAACCAAGATAGAATTGTTGCCGGTGGCACTGACGTCTATCCTGCAATGAAGCAAGGCCATACGCCGAAAAGAATGTTGGATGTGACCCGCATTAAAGAACTTATGAATATAACAGAGACGGATACAGGGCTTCGCATCGGCGCGGCAGTGACTTGGACAAAATTTGTTAAAGCGAAATTACCTGCTGCTTTTGATGGTTTGAAACATGCCGCTAAAGAGGTTGGAGGCCTTCAAATCCAAAACGCTGGAACCATTGCTGGAAACCTGTGCAATGCCTCGCCTGCCGCTGACGGTGTGCCGCCATTATTGACGTTGGATGCGCGGGTTGAACTTGCAAGCGCACCGAGAGGCGCTCGAATTCTACCATTGCAAGACTTTATCCTTGGGGTTCGAAAGACCGCCCTTGCTTTTGATGAAATTGTGACGGCAATTCATGTACCGACTCCACCTGATGGGGCGGGGTCCGCATTTGAAAAGCTAGGAAGCCGCAAGTATTTAGTTATTTCGATTGTGATGACAGCAGCTCTAATTAAATGCGATGTGCGTGGATTGATTTCAGAAGCCCGCGTTGCGACTGGGGCGTGTTCGCCCGTGGCGCAGCGGCTGACCCAACTTGAAACCGACCTTGTTGGTGCAAAGCCGTCTGAGGTCGAAATATTGCCCCGACATCTCTTGCAGTTATCGCCGATTGATGACGTTAGGGGGTCCGGTGACTACCGTTTGGATATCGTTAAGGAACAGTGCCGTAGGGCCATACAAAAAGCTGCTGAAAATGGATGATCTTGCAGATAAAACGGCAACTTCTTTCCAATTGAATGGTAAGTCGGTCACGTCATATCCAAAAACTGGTACGCGACTTTCTGGTATGTTACGCGAAGAGCTTGGCGTATGTGATGTAAAAATTGGCTGTAACGCAGGCGACTGTGGGGCCTGTACTGTCTTAGTCGACGGTGATCCGATTTGCGCCTGTTTGATGCCTGCCCATCAGGTCGAGGGGCGGTCCGTTGAGACGTTAAGCGGTCTTTACAAAACCGACGCCCACGCCAAAGATTTGGCAGAACGGTTTCAGGATCATGGCGCTGCACAGTGTGGCATTTGCACACCAGGCATGATGGTTTCTGCGGTAGCTTTACTGCGCAAAAATGCAAACCCAAATGTTGAAGAGGTGCAAGAAGCGCTTGGTGGCGTGTTGTGTCGTTGCACGGGCTATCGCAAGGTAATTGACTCCGTTATCGGAGTGCCCGCCAATATTAAAGATTTTGATGGTCATGTGGGTGACACAATCCGCAAACTAGATGGCGAAAATAAAGTTGCAGGGCGCGAAGCTTTTGGTGATGATGTTGCCCCAGCGGGAACGCTAGAGATATTTGTGATCCGTTCACCGTCACACCGCGCGGCGTTTTCGTTTGGTGATTTGAACGGTTTCTTATCAAATGCTGATGGTATTGAAGCGATCCTAACGGCTGAAGACATAAAGGGACGCAATGTATTCGGCGTCATTCCACAGTTCATGGATCAACCTGTCTTTGCTGAGATAGAGACACGTTTTCGGGGTGAAGCCGTCGCGGCTGTGATTGGAACATCTGAATCAATCGCCAAATTTGATCCTGATTTATTCCCCATAACTTGGAATGAACTGGCATCAGTTAATGACATTGTCTCTGCACAAAACCCGGAGGCGGCACAACTTCACGAAGGACGTGATTTGAATATAATGTGTGGTGGTTTGGTTGAATCTGGCGATGCAAATGCCGCACTTGAGCGCGCGGATATTACCGTTGAAGGGCACTATAGAAGCGGTTTTGTGGAACACGCCTATATTGAACCAGAAGCTGGTTTTGCTCAAATGGTGAATGGTCGCGTCGAAGTACACGCTTGTACTCAAGCGCCGGTAATGGACCTTGATGCTCTTGAGATCATATTGGGCATCGACCGCTCTATGATACGAATAGTTCCCACTGCTGTGGGTGGTGGTTTTGGATCAAAGCTGGATATTTCAGTCCAGCCGTTTCTTGCCCTTGGTGCAATGAAAACTGGCAAGCCCGTCCGTATTTGTTATTCGCGCACAGAGTCGATGCAAAGTTCGACGAAGCGGCATCCGTCTGACATCAAGCTGACGATAGGAGCGACGGCGGAAGGCAAAATAATGGGCTTCAACTTCTATGGTGAATTTGACACTGGTGCTTACGCAAGCTGGGGACCTACAGTTGCTAATCGTGTGCCAGTTCACGCCTCTGGCCCGTATGAAATTCCTGACTATCGCGCCGAATCTAAGGGCATTCACACTAATAACCCGCCCGCTGGTGCGTTCCGTGGGTTTGGCGTGCCTCAATCGGCAATCGCCCAAGAATGTCTATTCGATGAACTTGCCCAAAAGTTAGATATCGACCCGCTGGAGTTCCGTATCATCAATGCCTTAAAAAACAATGTCCCAACCGTATGCGGCCAAGTGTTTTCAAAAGGCGTTGGGATTACGGAGTGTTTGAAGGCGCTGCGTCCTGCATGGCTGCAAGAGAATGAAAATTGCGCAACTTTCAATGCGACGAACACAGTTTTGACTCGTGGTGTTGGGTTGGCGGGCGGTTGGTATGGATGTGGAAACACCTCACTGCCAAACCCTTCCACGATCAAATCAGGTATTCGCCCAGATGGAACGGTTGTTTTGCATCAAGGCGCGATGGATATCGGGCAGGGGGCCAACACGGTCATTGCCCAGATTTTTGCGACTGCTTTGGGCGTGTCAATTGATAAGGTTGAATTGATTGGTGCCGACACTGATGTCACGCCAGATGCTGGTAAAACCTCGGCCTCGCGTCAAACATATGTGTCTGGAAATGCGGCGCGTTTGTCGGGGGAGGCCCTCCGTGCGCGTATTTTAGACAATCTGAACGTGGCACAGGATTCGGCTCTTACGATTGATGCAGGCGTCATTCATGCAACGGATACGTCTGGCAAACATACCTTGTCGCTTGCAACACTTTCTGCAGACGCGGAAGGATACGTGCTGCGAGCTGAAGAATCCTATGATCCCCCAACCAAACCGCTTGACGCGAATGGACAGGGTGAACCTTACGCCCAATTTGGCTACGCCGCGCATCTGGTTGTGGTTGAGGTAGACACAGGCCTTGGAACAGTGAAGCCGCTTAGTTTTGTAGCGGCGCATGATGTTGGCCAGGCGATCAATCCGTTATTGGTTGAGGGGCAGGTTCAAGGTGGCATTGCCCAAGGTTTGGGTATGGCGTTGATGGAAGAATACATTCCTGGCCGCACAGAAAACTTACATGACTACTTAATTCCAACAATTGGGGATATTCCACCGATTGAGACCATCATTATCGAAGAACCTGATGGTCATGGACCTTACGGGGCCAAGGGTTTGGGAGAACATGTTTTGATCCCAACGGCTCCGGCTATTCTGAATGCGATTACAAACGCAACTGGGGTGCGTGTACGACAGGTTCCCGCGACCCCGGCGCGTATGCGGTCATTGATCATTGGGGATACAAATTGACAGCTGCCGTAAACCCAGAGAAAATCCGCTGTGACGCTTGCCCAGTGATGTGCTTTATCGCTGAGGGCAAATCAGGGGCTTGTGATCGCTATGCCAATCACGACGGTGACCTGATCCGGCTTGATCCATTGACCATTATCGAAAGTACAGATCAAAAATTGGTCCCCTTCATTAAGGGTGAAGACATGGACAGCTGGAACGGCGATATCATAAAAGGCCAGCGGCCTTTTGTAACAGCAGTTGGTGCGGGCACGACCTATCCCGATTACAAACCAGCTCCGTTTATTGTCAGCCAAAACAACAATGGCGTGGATATGGTAACCGTCGTCACTGAGGGTATTTTCAGCTACTGCGGCGTCAAAGTTAAAATCGACACCGACCGGCACCTTGGTCATGAACGCGATGTTGTTTATGCGGATGGTGAACCTATTGGGCACGTGATGACGACGGAATACGGTTCGAAAATGTTGTCCTTGGGTGGTGTCGAACATCTAACTGGTGGCTCCAAAAAAGAGGGCCGCGTGACCTGTGATGCGTTACTGCGCCTTTGCAACCGTGAAGCTGTGACATTGCATATCGGTGAAGACGATGCTCAAATCGAGCTGATTGTTGAGGCGGGCAAAGCACCCATTGTGAACGGCGAAGAAGAAAAACTTATGCGTGTTGGCTGTGGTTCGGCAAGTATAGGGATGTTCGCGATGCAATGGCTTGGCCATGTGGACGAAGTTGTTGTAGTGGATGATCATATCACTGGAATTCTGTCTGAGCACGAGGCAGGTAAGCAACTGGATATGCCACCAACGGGCATTAAGATTTTTGGCCGTAGATCGACACCGGGCCGCTATTTTCAAGTTGCAGAACCGGGGACAGGTTGGGGTGGTACTGATATTGAGGACCCAATTAAAATTCTTAAACCGTTCAACCCAAAAATTGCTTGGGAAGGCTTGCGTCTTTTGATGGTATCTACAACTGGCGAACAATTTGCATATTTTGAGTTGGATGTAGATCTGGTTCCTCAGGCAAAACCGATCCCAGCTATCCTTAAAGCATCGGTGGAACTGATCGCTGAAAACTGCGAACCGTCGGTTTGTTCTGTCCTGTTCATGGGCGGGGCAGGTGGCAGTCTACGGGCTGGCGTGACCGAAAACCCTGTGCGACTAACCCGTTCGGTGAAAGAGTCACTAACCCACGTTTCTTGCGGTGGTGCCGAGGCTTATGTTTGGCCCGGTGGTGGGATTACCGTTATGGTCGACATCTTGGAAATGCCAACGCAATCCTTTGGCTATGTACCAACACCGGCTTTGGTCGCGCCTATCGAATTTACACTGCGGGTAAGCGATTATCGCAATTTGGGTGGTCATATGGAGCATATTAAACCCGTTGATGAAGTGACTGCAGGTGAGCCAAGAACTGTGCAACAAAACGCCCATGCCCACGACCCAATGGCGCATGCTAATTATCGCTGGACCCAGGATAATAAGGTCTGATGAACCCCACTGCGTCCATATTACCCTGTGGGACAAGGCTGCATTTACAACATGGTCCGATTGATTTGATTATCAGCGCAGATGGTCAACGTGAACGTGCCTTTGAAGCAGCCAACGCCCGTTTTCAAACGGTTTTGACTGAGTTGGTCGCAGAACTGGACGCGCTGAAGCAGCCGATAACTCCAACCGTTGAATGCCCAAATGGTGCCGTGGCTCAGCGTATGCACGCGGCCGCGATGACATATGTTGGTTGGAGTTTTCTTACGCGCATGGCGGCTGTCGCAGGGTCTGTGGCCGATACGGTTTTAAATGCTATGACTGATGGTGCCGATGTGCGTCGGGCCTACGTGAATAACGGTGGCGACATCGCGCTACATTTGCAAGAAGGCGAGAGCTACTCCTCAGCGATGGTAGGGCATGATGGTCGCGAGTTAGGCCAAATCATCATCCAATCTGGCTATAACGTTGGCGGTATCGCAACAAGCGGTTGGCATGGACGCAGCCTTAGTCGCGGGATCGCGGACAGCGTCACGGTGTTGTCGTCTTGCGCTGCGAAAGCAGATGTGGCCGCAACCTTAATCGCCAATGCCGTCGACCTAGCGAGCCACCCCGCGATCACAAGACGCCCCGCAAACGAGGTGGTGGATGATAGCGATTTGGGCAAACGTCCCGTCGTTGTTGGGTGTGGCCCACTTACCCAGCCGGACCGAAACACTGCCTTGCGCGCTGGACATGATTGCGCTTTAACTATGGTAAACCAAAACACCATCCATGCAGCGGCTTTGTTCCTACAAAATGATGCCTTAGCAACAGGGTCAGATATGCTCATTTCCTATTCGAGGACCAAAGAACATGCCTGAAGTCATCTTAAGAAAAACATCCTTTTCTATTGAAGAAACCTTCCATGAAGGTGGGCCTGTATCAACTAATCCGCCGCGTCGTGCCGCTGCGATTGCTATCATCCAAAACCCTTTTGCAGGGAGGTATGAGGCGAATATTCAAGGGTTCATGGAAGATCTCAAGCCGCTTGGTCTTCGCCTTGCGAAGCACCTTGTTGAAATGCTGGGCGGTGCAGATCAGATCGAAGGCTACGGCAAAGGATCGCTTGTTGGCGAAGCCGGTGAATTAGAACATGGCGCGCTTTGGCATGCCCCAGGCGGCTACGCGATGCGCGAATTGTTGAACGATTCTAGTGCAATTGTTCCATCATCGAAAAAAGTTGGCGGTGTTGGATCGCGACTTGATGTGCCTATCACTCACATCAACGCATCTTATGTACGCAGCCATTTTGACTCGATGGAAGTTGGGCTGAATGATGCCCCAAAGGCCAATGAAATAGCATTGGTTCTGGTAATGAGTACGGGCGCACGTGTGCATAACCGCGCTGGCGGTTTGGCAGCTCAAGATATCATCGGCAAGGATGGACTGAGATGAGCCTGAAGATCAGAAAAATTGCCGTAAACATCGAGGAAACTCACCGTGAAATCGAACGAGAGATTTCACCGGCTACACGCAAGGCCGTTGCTGTTGCGGTGATCGAAAACCCGTTTGCTGGGCGCTATGAAGACGACCTGTCGGTTCTAATGGATATTGGTGCCGAACTTGGAACGCTTTTGGGGCGCAAATGCGTTCAGGCGTTGGGGATCACCCCAACAGAAGCGGAAAGTTATGGTAAATCCGCAATGGTTGGTGAAAACGGCGAACTGGAACATGCTGCTGCTATTTTGCATCCTAAGCTTGGGGCGCCATTGCGTGCTGAAGTTGAGAAGGGTGCTGCCCTTGTTGCGTCGTCAAAAAAGATGGGAAGCCCCGGTCAGGTTCTGGATGTGCCTTTGGGACACAAAGATGCGGCTTATGTGCGGAGCCATTTTGATGGGATCGAGGTGCGTTTGAACGATGCGCCACGCGCAAATGAAATAATGGTCGCCGTTGCGGTGACTGATAGTGGACGACCGCTGCCACGTGTGGGCGGTTTGACACATGCGAACGCGATTGGTGAAGATGGTCTAAAGTAAAGTAAGTCGCCATTGCTCATCCACCATTTCACAGCTAAAAATGTGCAATGGAAAATGAAGATGAAAAAAACATTGAAAAACGACCTTATCGCTTGGACGAGCAAGTTGGTTATTTGCTGCGTTTAGCAAGCCAACGCCATTCTATGATTTTTCTACAACAAATATCTGAAAATTTGACGCCAACCCAGTTTTCTACGCTTATCCGTATCTCTGAAGGTGGTGACCTTTCGCAGAACCATTTGGGACGATTGGCATCGATGGATGTAGCGACGATTAAAGGTGTTGTTGATCGTCTTAAGGCTAAAGAATTAATTCAATCCTGCGCTGATAAAGGTGACAAACGCCGTTCGCTCATTTCACTAAGCGCAAAAGGCCACAAACTCATTGATGCGTTGAAAGAAGATGGCGCGCGGATTTCTGAAAATACGTTGGCACCGCTGCGTAACTCTGAGCGCAAGGCTCTTATCAAACTGTTGTTGAAGATCTCATAAACTAGATGGCTTTTTAGGTGCGGCGCGGGTCAATGACATTTTGATCTTGAGAATGAAATGGGTATTCCCAAGCCGCTGTAGCGAATCCCCGAGGCTAGAAAGCTCATTGCTTGGTTGGCCAATGCGCCAGTCGTGCAATCCAGAAGTGATATATCGATTTGCTGCCGTGTACCGCTGGTATTGTGCTCTGCAAGAGTCGCTTGGACGCCGATGACACCGTATAGATCTGCAAAAATATCGGCAAAGGCAAAGCCCATTTTTGTAGCGCACCATCAGGTTCACCAGTCAAACTCATGATGCCTGAAATCCTTTGGATTAAAAAATCATAGCTGGCACTACGCGAGGGGGCCGTCACCTTGCGGGCTTTCGATTTCGATGACTTTGGCCTCAGATCAGCCAAGGTTTAGCCAATCCAAGGTCCTGTTAGATTGCGCGCAGTTCAACAACTTTTAAGCCTGAAAGGCGTGTACTCATTTGACGTGTTCTGGAAGGCGGTCTGCCGGTGGCGTGTTACGAGATCGACCTGAAGTGATTTCACCATCAATAACGGTCATGCCTACGCCAGGTAGGTTGCCCAACTGAACTGATTCAAGCATCGTTTTACCGGGTGCGTGCTGGGCCTTATCCAGAATGACGAAGTCAGCGGCGTATCCCGCCTCGATGAGCCCCGTATCCAGGTTACGTTGCCGCGATGTGTTGCCGTGGCCAAAACAAAATGCCTTTTCTGCTGGAACGTTGCCAAAGGCAGACAACATGGCGACCATGCGCATGATGCCAAGCGGTTGAACACCTGAACCGGCAGGGCCGTCTGTACCAAGTATTATTTGATCAAGCTTACCCAATTCACGGGCCGTATTAAGTGCCAAAACTGCAGAGCGTTCGTTGCCGTTGTGAACAATTTCAAAAGCTGATGAACAGCTTTCACACAGGCAAATGATCTGATCATCAGGCAGGGCAGAGTGCCCGCCATTTATATGGCCAATTACATCAGTTCCGGTTTCAATCACCATATCGGCGTCGATCAAACCTGATCCGGGGATAGATGGACCGCCAGTGTGGATTGTACTTTGGATACCATATTTACGGGCCCAACCAACCATTTGTTGTGCGGTCTTGCCGTCTTTGACCGTCCCCAGACCAACTTCACCAAGCAGCATAACGCCTGCCTCTGCCAAATCTTTGAAATCTTGCTCGACCATACCGTGCTCAATCACAGGTGCGCCTGCTTGAACTTTCACACCGGAAGGGCGGAAATTTTCGTACCATCGCTGAGCTGCGATCGCCATGGCTTTTAGGCCCACGATGTCTTTCGGGCGACCAGGCATATGGACTTCACCAGCGGAAATCAGCGTCGTAACACCGCCATGCAGCGTTGAATCGATCCAGTTAAGCTGTTGCTGACGTGGGGTGTAATCGCCAATAACAGGGTGAATGTGGCTATCGATTAGGCCGGGCATAACCGTCACCCCATGCGCATCAACGAGTGTTGTCGCGCCTTCGCAGTCCAGATCCTTTTCAGCGCCCCATTCCAAAATTTTACCATCAATGACTATAATACAGTCGCCATCGAAAATGGGTTCTTCCAACTTTCCCGAAAGGATTTGGCCAATATTTTTGATAACAAGCTTTTTCACAGTAATCCCCTAAATCAATGCCAGTAATTTCATTAGCATACGAATATTATATTGAATGTACGTCAAGTCCCTATTGCTCACCATTTGTAATAAACTCCGCAGACTTGACAGGTGATATGTTTCCAATTATTCATTTGCATACAAACGATCTTAGGTGGCGAATGACTTATATAGTGACGGATGAGTGCATAAAGTGCAAATACCAAGATTGCATCGAAGTTTGTCCCGTGGATTGTTTTTACGAGGGTGAAAACATGGTCGTCATCAATACGGAAGAATGCATAGATTGCGCTGTTTGCGAGCCCGAGTGTCCAGTCGATGCGATCAAGCCTGATACTATTCCAGACGCAGCCAAGTGGATCGCATTCAATCAAAAATATGCAGAATGTTGGCCAAATATCTCTGAAAAGGGTGAACCGATGGCTGACGCTGATGACTGGGCTGATGTACCTGACAAAATGGCGTATCTTTTAAAAAATCCAGCACAGCAATAAAATCCAACTCCAAAATTTAAACGAGGTTAGTGATGTCATCAGCCGTTGTAGAAGAAAAATCTGAATTCCCAATTCCGACAGGCGTATTTTCTGAGACAGTCACGTCGGTCCATCATTATACTGACCGCTTATTTGAGTTTCGCATAACACGTCCTACCTCGTTGCGATTCCGTTCCGGAGAATTTATGATGATTGGTCTGCCAAATGCTGAAAAACCTGTTTTTCGGGCATACTCGGTTGCCTCCCCAAGTTGGGATGAAGAGTTAGAGTTCTATTCGATCAAAGTTCCCGACGGCCCGCTGACTGAGCACTTACAAAAGATAAAAGAAGGTGACACAGTTCTGCTGCGCAAAAAGCCAACTGGAACATTGGTAAACGACGCGCTGTTGCCTGGTAAGCGACTTTGGATGTTTTCCACTGGTACTGGCATTGCGCCATTTGCGAGTCTCATCCGAGACCCAGAGACCTATGAAAAATTTGATGAAGTTATTCTGACACATACCTGTCGTGAGGTTGCTGAATTGACGTATGGCCAAAAATTGGTCTCGGCCGTTAGGAATGACCCGTTGGTTGGCGAGGTTGCGCAGGGCTTAAAACTTTATTGTACAACCACCCGGGAGGACTATCCGTTCAGAGGCCGGATTACCGCTTTGATAGACTCTGGTAAGGTCTTCGATGATCTTGGAGTGCCCCCTATCACACCCAAAACAGATCGAGGAATGATATGTGGTTCCATGGAAATGCTGCGCGACACCAAAGCCATGGTAGAGGGCTTTGGGCTGGTTGAAGGGTCAAACAGCCGTCCAGGCACATTCGTTGTTGAACGCGCATTCGTTGATTAGGAGAACTACTATGCTAAAAGATATTAGTCCCCAAAGTGGCCCTGAGCTTTCGAACTTCAATTGGGCGGATCAATATCTTATGTGAGTTCCCATTTGTCGGACAGCAACACTTGTTTAATAAATTTCAAAACAATTCAGAAAACGTACCAAGGAGATATGATACTGAGCCGAAGGCCATCATTTTAGACCTGGAAAAATCGCAGCTATTGTTAAATAGGCAAAAAAAACAGTAAGTTAAAAAAAGGCCCTATCAGCCGAAATTTATGTCTAATTGAGATGAGGCCAAATGTACATGGAACAGTTCAAATCTACAACTCAACTTCTAGTAGGTTTCGCTTGACCGACACCCTAATTCAAAATGCCCGTTTAGTGTTGACTATGGACGCTAACCGCCGAACTATTCCGTCAGGTGATCTGTTGTTGCGGGATGGCGTGATAGCTGCCGTGGGCGTTGGTTTGCCAACTCAGGACTGCCAAGTGATAAACGCAGAGGGCTGTCTGGTTACGCCAGGTTTGGTCAACACCCACCACCATCTCTATCAAACCATGACCCGCGCCGTACCCGCGGCACAAGACGTGGGGCTGTTTGAATGGTTGCAAACGCTCTATCCTATATGGGCTGCGATGCTGCCAGATGATTTTTTTATTTCTGCACAGGTTGGGATGGCGGAGCTGCTACTGTCGGGCTGCACTATGACTTCAGATCACCTGTATCTATACCCCAATGGCACACGGCTTGAAGATACCATGCACGCTGCGCAAGAGATTGGTATGCGGTTTCACCCCACGCGCGGCGCCATGAGTATAGGTGAAAGTGATGGGGGTTTGCCTCCCGATAATTTGGTTGAAGGTGAGCAAGCAATTTTAGATGATATGATCAGGGTAATAGATGCCTTCCATGACCCCAGCTATGGATCGATGCTCCGGGTTGGGGTTGCTCCTTGTTCTCCCTTTTCGGTGAGCCAAGAGTTGATGCGTGATGCGGCTGTGCTGGCCCGCGATAAAGGTGTCATGATGCACACTCATCTGGCAGAGAATGACGAAGATATTGCCTATAGCTTGGAAAAGTTTGGTATGCGACCGGGGCAATATGTAGAGGAGCTGGGTTGGACAGGCAAAGATGTATGGCATGCCCATTGCGTAAAGCTTGATCCTCAAGAGATTGCTCTGTTTGCACGAACCCAAACTGGGATTGCGCATTGCCCTTGTTCAAATTGCCGGTTGGCCTCTGGTATAGCGCCGTTACGGGCAATGAGAGTTGCGGGTGTACCTTTGGGCCTGGGTGTAGACGGTTCAGCTTCCAATGATTCAGGAAATTTGATGCTAGAAGCGCGGCAAGCCATGTTGTTGCAACGTGTTGGCTATGGGGCGGGTGCAATGTCCCCTGGGACTGCTCTAGAGATCGCTACCTCTGGTGGTGCACAAGTTTTAGGGCGTGATGATTGTGGGTCCCTTGATGTGGGTAAATGTGCTGATGTGGTAATCTGGGATATGGATGATGTCAGCGCCGCGGGCAACTGGGACCCAGCCGCTATCCTATTAGCTGGACCTAGTTTGGCGCGTGATGTATTTGTGAATGGCAAGCATGTAGTGGCAGATGGCCAAATCACTACTGTGAACCAACGTGCCTTAGCCGAACGCCAAAACCGACATATGCGGGCTTTGCAAGACCGGATATAGAGCCTAAAGTGGTGGTTTGGCCTCCCATGGTCCTAGCCCTGGATCACCGGCGTTGCGCCTCGGATGCTGGTCCTTAAGTATTTGCCTTGTAAATTCATTGGGGAGTAATGTTGTTCAGCTGGATATCTTTACTTACGCACTAATTTCAAGCTGAACCGTGCCGCTGCTTTCGTTTAGTGGCGTCAATTATTGCAAGTATAGGTTTAGGCTATGCCAGCCATCCGATGTCGGTTTTCACTAAGATGACAGCTCCTCTGCCAGCAGTCTGATGCGAGCTCTCATCTGTCCGACAGCATCGATGTGGCTTTTTTCGTATCTTTGGCTGGCTTTGACTTAAGCGCCCCGGACAGAGCGAAGCTGAGCACGATCAGCGGCAGCCCGATCCCGAAGGTCCAGCGCAGACCCAAGTGTTCTGCAATGAACCCAAGAAGGGGTGGCGCCAGCAGAAACGTCACAAAGCTGAATTGCGCCAAAGCCGCGACGTTGATGGCTGCGGGCCTGTCGGTCCGTTGCGCCGCTGCAGACATGGCAAGCGGGAACATCATCGCGTTGCCTGCCCCGATCAGGGCGAACCCAACTAAAGCGACCAAGGGGTCAGGCGCAAAGAAGACGGTGATAACGCCCAGTGCCATGACCGTTTGCATCCCACGGGCGACACGGGTCGGTGCGAAGCGGTCGACAAACCGGTCTCCGAAATATCGCACCATGCCTTGCGACAGGGCTGCGGTTGCGACGCCGATAGCACCCATCTCTGGAATCGCTACAAAGACACTGTCCATGTAGATCGCTGTCCAATCGATAGAAGCTCCTTCGAGCAGCATTGATGACAATGTCACCCCAACAAGGACCATAATCGCGAATGTTGGTTTTGCAACGATCGGTGGTTTGTCGTGACTATCGGTGGCGCGGATGGTGGCCGGTTGAAAGGCCTGCAGGCACAGCCACGTCAGAAGGATGCAAATCGGAATGCTTGCCATCAGCTGGGTCTGAGGTGTGATCCCGAATTTGACCATGATTGCGCTGTAGGCAGCCGCCCCGAAGAATCCAAGGCTCCAGAATGCGTGCGCGCGACTCATGATGCGGCGGTCCATGCCTGCTTCGACCCTGTCGGCTTCAACGTTGATGATAATTTCAACCGCTCCAATACACAGGCCTGCTGGGATCAAAAGAAAGAAAAAGGCCAACGGGTCATTTGCGAAAGAGGCAATTGCGAAGAACAGCGCCATTGCCGGAACAAGTGCGAGCATTGCAATCCGATGGCCAATCTTGGTCACAAGCGCCGTGCTGAGCGTGAGCGCTGTGATCGTTCCGACCGAAATCCCCATCAGCGCCAGACCCAAAGCGCCTTCTTCTATCCCCATCGCGAATTTGATGTCTGGAAGGCGCGGGAAGATTTGACCAAGGCCAAACGCATAAATCGTGAAGACCGCGAAAACGCGGTGATGCGGTTGGAGGCGGGCAGAGAGAGACATGGGTATAGCTTTCAAAAAATACACACAAGCTTGTACAAGTACGCGAAAGTGGCCAGATTTTCGGACAATTGTAAATATCGGAATTAGGCTTCCTTCTCAGTGCCTTACATTAGCTGGTAAGATGCGGACAGTGGCGATTTAAGGTGCAAAACGTTTAGGCAATATCAAATCTATGAAGAATGTGATCCCAAAAACTGGAGATAATATTTGGGTAGATGAGCAGTCAACGATAAAGCAGAAAATACAAGATATAATAAAAAAGAAAGTCAGCAGCGGAATGTGGTGAAGAGCATAATTATTTTAGCAGTGGCTTTCGCCTGGTGACATCAATTATTGGGAGCATAGATTTAGGCGATGCCAGCGGTCTGCTGCGCGCTCTTATTGGTCCGACAGCACCGCCATCCGCTTTCCCAGATATCACACCTGGCCATAATTCCCTGAATTACTCCGTTGTTTCAGTACGATACAAACGGCTGTCTTATCTGACAGCTTCATCCCCTCCACAATTCCCCACTTCTGCTAAACAGCCATGCCCGCTGGGTATAGCCTATAAGTCAACTTATTGGTTGACCTTGCGGAGTGATGCCTTGCTGGAGATCCATTGGCCTCTTTTGGGCACCACAATCCTTAGTAAACTGCAGGTAACTCGCTGACATTCATTATTGTCAGATGCAGAAGGCCACCGTATTATCCAACCATAGTGCAATCCGAAAATTTTTTAGGTATGATTCCAATCGTCGGGATCGTCATTCTTGTTTGGTGATAACCCCAAGATATCGCCATTAGTGGTACAACCGAGTCCTAGAACCGTTCTATTGGCATAGCTGAAATAGGCACAGACTTGATTGATTTCTAAAATCTCACCATCTGAGTACCCGGCAGTTCGCAGTTTCTTAACGATGTCTTCGCGCATGCCGCCTGGGTCGCGCGTAAGTTGGCGGGCGTATTCCATGGCGGTTTTCTCGCAATTTTCCAAAGGAGCAGATTCGATGTTATTGGTGTCGATAGCAGCCCGAATTTGGGCCGACTTTCCGTCATCGCGCAATAACCGTTTCAGTCCAGCAAAATGATGTTCAACGCAGTAATTGCATTCATTCAAGGCCGAGACCCAAACACCAAGGGTTTCTAGAAACCACTTGTCGATGATATTCTCACGGTGATGCAGTACGTATTTATATATCGCCATATGACCTTCCATCGAATGGGGTCGCAGAGAGTGCATCATCATTATGTTATCGACGTTGTTGTCAGGCCCTTTAACTCGGTCATAAAGCAGTTTTAATTTCTCATCAGCGTCTTCGTAGGAAACGGTTTCAATCCACGGCATATTTATTCCTTTTATGAAAGTTTGGGTATTTAAAAAGAATAATTAATTTTTCCCATGACCAAGTCAAAAACTCTTTCGACTTTGCTATTACAAACCGTGTTTTTACTTTTGGCAAATGGCGTTAACTATTGAGTGCGTTTGCAAATAGCATCCAAACAGGGATCACAATTTCTGTCAACGCCACTGAAGCTTTGGCCGGCGTTACCGCATTATAAGCTGTTTCACTTTCCCCAGCATAGAAAAGTAAAACCGTAATAATTGACTAGAAATTACCCCTACAGTAACCTATTTACAGTTGGGTTCAAACGGGCCTGATAGCAAAGCAACGTCATTCACGTCACTTTCCATTCGCTAAGGAGAAAACCCAATGACCCTCTCTAAATTCACTGGAATCGTGACACCTGTTCTGACCCCGTTTAACAATGATGGCAGTATAGCCGAAGATCTGTATTTCGAACATTGCAAACATGTTCTCGAAGAGGGCAGCGACTATATCTCACCATTCGGAACATCGGGCGAGGCTCTGAGCATTTCCATGGCCGAACGGCGTTACCTTTTGGAAAAGATAATCGCTCACAACATCGCGCGACCCGATCAGATCCTGCCTGGAACAGGCCTCTGTTCACTTGGCGACACGCTTGATCTTACGAAACATGCGGTTGAGCTGGGCTGCGCCGCCGTGATGATTTTGCCACCGTTCTTCTTTCCTAACCCTGGCAATAATGGGTTATTTCGCTATTTTTCGGACCTTATCGAAACTGTTGGATCAGATGATCTGAAAATCTGCCTTTATCATATTCCCCAAAATACTGGCGTTGGCATCAGCCCTGAATTGACCCAGCAATTGAACGAAGCATTTCCGCGGACTGTGGTCGCCTACAAAGACAGTTCCGGCAACTGGGACAATACTCAATCCGTCATAAAATCCGCGCCCGGTGTGTCGGTCTTTCCGGCATCGGAAGTGTTGATCCCAGATGCTACAAATCTCGGTGCTGGCGGGTGTATCTCTGCCACATGCAACGTGAACGTGGCGCAGATCAAACGCGTGTTTCAGGCCGCTCAATTGCGAGATCGCGAGGTTATTGAGGTCGAAATGCCCTCATTGATTAAGTTGCGCCTTGCCGTACAAGCTGCGGGATTGATCCCGGCGCTGAAGAGTATAAAAGCCCATGTGACTGGCGATCAAAGATGGCTCAACACCCGTGCGCCACTGCTTAACGCTAAAGCGGTTATAGGCAAGGAGCTTGCTGCGCTTCATTAGATTTCGAATCGGAGCAGTCAAACAATTTACCTAAAGCCTGATCCAAATCATCTGTACGTTTTCGACGCTGATGCTGGCGCACGGCCTTAACAATTACCTTTAGGGAGTCTATATGCTTAAAAACATTAATCCAATTCTGAATGCAGACGTACTTTATGCATTGCGCGCAATGGGCCTTTAGTGTTCGGGTCACGGGCTCATTGGACGAGGGTTTTGTTTGGTTCTACATCTCTATTCAGGAGCTGATTTCAAGCTAAACCGTGCCGCTGCTCTCGCCGAGTGGTGTCAATTACTGAGCGCATAGATAGGCTATGCCAGCAATCCGATGTATGGTCCCCTTACTCGGACAGCATCCATCGGAGAGGCGGCGAAGGTTAGGGTTGGATCGTCTCACGTTAGATTTTATCTAAGTGCCGCTTCGATATTGCCGCCATCAACTGTCATCACATGTGCAGTTGTGCGTTCGCTAAGCGCAAGTGCCACAAATGCATTCCCTACGTGTGATGCCTCGACTTCCCGGCGTAGCAGATTGCCAGCCATGTAGGTTTCCTCGTCAATTCCTCTTGCTTGAGCACGCTCTGCAACAAAAGCTTCATCCAGCAAGCCTGAGCGAATTCGGTCGGCGTTAACCCCATTCACCCTTACACCTTGGTGTCCGAGTTCCAGTGCTAACTGACGTAGCAGGAAGAAAGTAGCCGCTTTTGGAATACCGTAAGCCCCGAAACCTTTACCTGGGTTAACCGCCTGTTTAGAAACGTTGAATAGGATTTGTCCACCGCGCCCTTGCGTAACAAAAACACCCGTAGCGGCTTTTGCGAAGGTTTGGTGAGCAAAAAAATTCAACTCAAAACTTTTTCGTAAAACATCGTCATCGAGCGTTGTCATTTCGCCCGTCCATGCTGCACCAGCATTGGAGACCAGAATATCCAAGCCACCAAACTGCTGAATACAGGCGTCCATTGCCTGACTAGCAGCACCTTTTGTAGTAACATCCAGGGCAGCACCGCCATGCCCGCCGCCAAGG
>Ga0209601_1000707_pt1 | contig 25814 bp, 24 predicted proteins | sample COGITO_mtgs_1104_4_FD_184796 | JGI IMG/M metagenome (GOLD analysis project Ga0209601, IMG submission 184796) | Pelagic marine microbial communities from North Sea - COGITO_mtgs_110426 (SPAdes) (version 2) | ecosystem: Environmental > Aquatic > Marine > Epipelagic ...
AATTTCCTCTGTGGTAGCATACTTTTTTTCTTTAATGATCTCTAGTATTTGAGTAATTGGATCAATTTTTTTGTATTCTGCTACTTCATCTTTTGTTCTATAATGTTGTGCATCAGACATGGAATGACCTCTGTAACGATAGGTTTTCATTTCTAAAAATGTTGGACCTTCACCACGTCTTGCTCTTTGGATAGCTTCATCTACAGCTTCAGCAACTTTTATTGGATTCATTCCATCTACTGGACCACAAGGCATTTCGTATCCTAAACCTAGCTTCCATATATCCGTATGATTTGCAGTTCTTTCTACAGAAGTTCCCATAGCATATCCATTATTTTCAACAATAAATACTACGGGTAATTTCCAAAGCATAGCCATATTAAAAGTTTCATGAAGAGAACCTTGTCTAGCAGCACCATCTCCAAAACAAGTGAGTGTTACCCCATCACTTCCTTTGTACTTGTCACCAAATGCAATTCCTGCACCTAACGGAATTTGACCACCTACTATTCCGTGACCACCATAGAATCCATGTTTTTTTGAGAAAATATGCATGGAGCCTCCCATACCTTTTGAAGTACCAGTTACTTTTCCGTATAATTCTGCCATTACTCTTTTAGGATCTTCACCCATTCCTATAGGTTGAACGTGATTTCTGTAAGCAGTAATCATTTTATCTTTGGATAAATCCATAGCATGAATAGCACCTGCTAGGACGGCTTCTTGACCGTTATATAGATGTAGAAAGCCTCTTACCTTTTGTTGGATGTAAACAGAAGCTAATTTATCTTCAAATTTTCTCCAAAACAACATGTCTTTATACCAATTAATATAGGTTTGCTTGGTAACTTTTTTCATTCTTTTTATTGTTTTTTTTCAAATTAGGAACCTAATAAAATTGACAGATTCTTAATACAAAAATAAATGAATTAAGTAGAATAAAAAAAGCAGGAGTGGTTAAATTAATTACAACGTTTTCGCTTCCTTTAATTATTTGTCTTTTGCTATGATAACAGTGGCTTTAGCACCAGTGGCAAGGTTCCACTCATTGGATGAAATAATATTTCCTGCATCATCATAAACTTTAAAACCAGCTGTGTTAGGTCCAGATGTTCCTTGGTTTAATGCTACAAATGCTATTTTATTAAGTCCTACTTGCAATGGTAAATCAAAACTTTGATAAGAAGATCTTAAGGTGATGTTTTTTATGATTGGAATACCATTAATTGTTATGGTAACTCTATCACCATCTGGATATTGAAAATCTCGACATATTATCCTAACTGAATTAGATTGGGTTCTAAAACTTCCTAAATCTTGGTCAATTTTTGGGTACGGAGCATTAATTTTCTTCCAAGACTTTAAAAAACGTTCTTCAGATATTTTAGCAGCTGAAAGGATTCCTTTGTCTTGCAAATCATCTTCTTTTTTCTTTATGGCATCTTTTCTCTTTTTTTTACCATAAGCTTCTTTAAAACCATTATCGTTATTAATTTCTAGTGGAGTAGGTTTTTTTAGTTTATTAGTGGGTATGGCTATAATAACTTTTTTACCATTAATTTTTTTGTTAGAATCAACAATAGTGTCTACTTGTCCTATCATTGAGAATGATAGTAGTAAAAAAGCAAAAGAAAAGAAGTTTTTTAGTAAACTCAAAATAGATTTTTTAATTCTAAATCTAAATACAAATATAATGCCGAAATGTATGCAAGTAGTTTAGATTTTGTTAAAACTTGTTATTCTACATCAAAATTGAAGTAGGTGTTAGGAAATGGTTCATCTACCAATGTAAAATGCCACCATTCATTGTCATAGGGCTTGAAACCATTTTTAATCATAATATTTCGTAAAAGCATTCTATTTTTTTCTTGTCTACTAGATAGTTTTTTATGGAATGAATGTGATGTAGCTCCAAAAAAATCATAAGAACTCCCCATATCTAGTTCTTTGTTAGTTTTTATTTCTACGATACTTAGATCTACTGAGCTTCCTCTTGTATGACCAGATTTTGATGCTATAAAGCCTAATTGAAATAAGTCTGATTTATGAATTGTAGGATAATAAGATTGTTTCATTAATGTATCGTTTAGTTTTTTAGCCCATCTAACAAAATGATCTACTGATTGTTGAGGTCTGTAAGCATCATATACTTTTAAACTTAAACCCATCTGTTTTAGCTCAGCCTGAACTTTTTTTAAAGCATTAGCTGCAGCGTTAGAAATAATTACAGTATTTTTCTTATAACCATCTATTTTCTTTCCAATAAAATTATTACTTGAAAAATATCTGAGTTCTTGTTGTATAGAGCCATCAACTTCTGATAGATACGAAAACCCTTTTTTAAGTATTTGAGCATTCATTTGACTGCATGTTAAAAGCATAAAAAAAATAACATAGTTTTTCATACAATAAAAGTATTGAAAATATTTAATTTTGTGAATTATGGAAGCATTAACATTAACTACACCAGCACTATTATTTTCGGCAATTTCTTTAATCATGTTAGCTTACACTAACAGGTTTTTAGCATATGCAGCAGTAATCAGAAATCTACATGCTGTTTATTTAGATAAAAAAGACGAATCTTTATTAAGACAGATCAAAAACTTAAAACTTAGGTTAACCTTAACTCGTTGGATGCAAATATTTGGGATAGGAAGTTTATTGTTGTGCGTTTTAACAATGTTTTTAATTTATATTGAGTATAAGATGGTAGCCATTTGGTTGTTTGGCATAGCACTTTTATTGTTAATTATTTCTTTGGCATTACTTATCAAAGAAATTCAAATTTCTTCTAAAGCTTTGGAGTATCATCTTTCAGATATAGAAGATCATTTAAAGAAAAATAAGAGCTGATTAATTGTTAACAGCTCTTATTCATCCATATTTACAAAACTAAATATTGCTTTTTTATCTCTTGGTATTTATCTCATTATTAATTAGAGATACTTCCTCCAGATGATGTTTTTCTTGTTATTTTTTCTGGATTTCCTTCAAAAGATAATCCTCCTCCGCTACTAGCTTTTCCATCTAAAGATTCGGATGCATGAACACTTATACTTGCTCCACTACTTACTTTAGCAGTAACATTTTTAGACAGCAAATTATATGCATTTATTGAGCTACCACTAGATGCACTTGTCTCATGAATAGTGGTTTTACCTTTAATTTTCATATTTGAACCACTACTAGAACTTGATACTACGTTGTTAGCATTTACATCTATATTAGCACTTGCGCCACTACTAGTACTCGATGTAAGATTAACTGCTGTAAGCTCTAGAGTTAACCTAGCACCACTACTAGAAACTACATTAAGGTCTGTAGCTTTTAGTATACTACTTGTTATTACATTGCTTCCACTAGAGGCTTTCAATTCTTCTAGGGTATTTACTGTTAGGTACACTTTTTTTGAAGCAGATTTCCAAATATTTTTTTCAGTGTAAATTTTTAATTTTTCATCCTCAACCTCAGTAATAATAATGTCATGTAAATTTTCATCAGCTTCTACAGTTAGTGAAACTTCACTCCCTTGATCTATAATTAATTCTATACCTGCGCTTACTCTAACCTTGGTGAAATCCTCATTAATATCTCTATTAATAGAGATTACATTGTTATTTCCTTCAATTCTATTTAACATGTCTTTTCCACAAGAAGAAAGGGTAGCTAAGAATAAGATGGCTGTAATTTTGATCATTATTTGTTTCATGATTTTTGTTTTTTTTAATAAATGTATAATTCTGTTTGTGTTTACCTAAATACAGACTACCCAATTGTTGTTTTTTTTAGATGAACTGTTTAAAATGATATTTTTAATTACATCACAGGTTCATTTCCACAGTCTGTACAATTCAATCCTTTTTCTGTCATTTCAAAAAAATGATTTGTTAAATCTCCATGATATAGGTTGTTACTATTTTTAATTCGATATAAGAAACTCTGAGTACTAGTGTCTATAAACAAAATGTTGTTTTCGGGCACATATATCGTCACATATACAATTTCATCACTTGACCTATGATTTAAATGAGACAAGAAAAATCCATTTAATTTTAGAGTACTATCTTTTATTGAATAGCGATAATCAATTTTTGTAGCATTTTCAGTAGCATTATTTTTATTTCTTCCTTCTGAGACTTTTCTTATTTTAAATATAAATTCTTCAGTATTACTTTTTTCTACAGATACCTTTACGTTGGTAGCATAAATTTTTTTAACACCATTATCCTCTACTTTTATTCTCTTAGTACTTCTTCTTAATTTGTCTTGAAAATAAAGTTCATCATCATTAACCATTTTTAAAAGTAAGGTATCTTTAGAGGTTAAATTTAGCGGATAAGTTTCAATTTTGGTTCCATTATATGCATTAGATGTACCTATATCTATTCCTGCAAAAAGAACTGTTAATAGTGCTAAAATCCATATACCTAGTAATGACAAAGACACCGTTTTGCTAAGTTGTTTTATGTTACTTGAAATAATCCTAAGACCAAGTATAAAAAGAATCAAAAAAGGAAATCCAATTAAAATAAACATGCAAATAGTTAGTATCCAGTAGGGTATGATTGAATCATATACGAAATTTGGAAGGTTTATAAGATCTTCACCATATCCTAATAATTCAAAACTTCCTAAAGAGAAAACTCCAAAGAAAATAGAGATTAAAATAATTGCAGAAAAAACAACTATAATAATACCTATAAATTTTCCTATTACATTAAATACAACAGTAATAATACTTCCAATGATATTAAGTAATTCTTGCAAGCCAGAAGAGGTACTCTTTTTATTTCTTTGAAACCCATCGGCTACTTTTTTTTTTACATTGTTAGCGCCATCTTCAATGGTTTCTTTGATAGAGCTGAACTCTTCTCTAATTTTTTTTTCAATATTATCTATAGTTACGCGCTCTCCCTCCATTTGAAGTTTTTCTGCAGTTGTTTTTGCCTCAGGAGTAACAATCCATAACACTATGTAGGCAATAAGACCCATCCCAGAAAAAATAGTTAATAAAATAAATGCTATTCGAATCCAAACAACATCAAGATCCAAATAATGAGCAATTCCTGCTGAAACACCACTTATAAATCTATTTTCACGATCTCTAAATAATTTTTTAGAATTGCTTTTGCCGTTGTTAGATTTAGACTTTGTTTCTTGGAAGCTTTCATCATTATCTGAGTAATCTTCTGGCTCTCCCATTATTTTTATAATATGATGAATGTCTAGTTCATTAACAACTTGACGAGTTTCTGTAATTTTTTCAGATAATAATTCACAAATTCGTGCTTCTATATCAGCAATAATTTCATTTTTGCCCTCAGGATCGTCACTTAAAGATTTAGCAATGGCATCTAAATATTTTTTTAATTTTTTGTAGGCGGTTTCGTCTATATGAAAAAAATATCCTCCTAAATTTATATTGATAGTCTTATTCATTTTTTACTTATTATTTGTTATTTGGTTTACAGCAACCATTAAATTATTCCAGGTTATATCCAATTCTTTTAAAAATAGTTTCCCGCTTTCTGATAATACGTAGTATTTTCTTGGTGGACCAGAACTGGATTCTTCCCATCGATAGGATAATAAACCAGAATTTTTCAGCCTTGTAAGTAAAGGGTATATGGTTCCTTCTACAACAATCATTTCTGCACTTTTAAGTGTAGAAATGATCTCAGAAGTATAGGCATCTCCATGTTGTAAAATAGACAAAATACAATACTCTAATACTCCTTTACGCATTTGGGCCTTTGTGTTTTCTATATTCATAAATGCAGTATAATTTTTATTATATAAGGTTTATTTATACAAATATATGGTAAAAGATAGTATTATGCAAAACATAGTACTATATTAATTTATTGTAATAAGATATCCCCATAAATAAGGAGGAGTATAATTCCTTATTTGTAGGGATTGATTTATTTGTTAAATATTCTCATTTTTATGGTGTAAAATAATATTAATTAATCTAGATCAATATCTATGTTATCGAATGAAGAATGTAAGCAAGCAATTAAAAAATGGGGAAAATCAAGGGGTAATTTTGAGGAGGTAAAAAAACTAATAGACCCCTCCGCTATATTTAAATTTACTGAAGATAATTGTAAATGGATAAAAGAAAATAATGATAATGAAAATTTTCACTGCTATGTAGGTGTTCATAATAACATACTTATTCTCATTGTAATGCCTTTAGATAAGGACGGTAAGGAAAAAATACAGTTAGATCAATACTTAACAACTCCACTAACAGATATTACAGAAGAAATCACATTAATTCAAATTGATGTGGTAACTACTGTATCTAAGGCTAAGCTATCTAGAAACTTAGAAATTATTAAACGAAGTAAAGATGTTTATATTCCTATGTTTAATGAGCCAGATATAACCCTAAAAGAATCTCTTAAAGATTTAGAGAAGTGGAAAAATGAATGTTTAGATTGGTTTGGATACATGACTAGTAAAAAATCTAAAAGAAAAAAAATATTTAGAGTTTTTTCAGTTCCAACCGCTGATTTAGAAAGAGAAGATAAAAAAGATGGTGAAATAGTTGCTTTATTTGGTTTTAAAAAATCTTTCATATATAAAACTCAACTACCTATATTGATTTTTGTAACTACTGAAATGGAAACTAGTGATAGAGCAATTATTGCATCTTCAAATAATCAAGAATTATCCTCAACAAATTCCAAAGATTGGTCATATCCAGTACCTCCATATCATAACAAAGGCAATTTTAATTTTTTAGAGTAAAAAAAATGAGCTACTTAGAGATTTCTATTACACTTTCTATTTGTTTACTGTTTATTGCTTTTTTGAGTGGAGTTAGTATTGCAAAAGTTCGTCAAAATAAATTAAGCAGAAGTTTTTTAATATTATTAGGTTTTTTTTTAGGAATTGAAACTGTAAGATTATTATCTGAATTCGTTTTCAATTTTAGAATAAATGGAATTTATCCGTTTTATGTGATTATTGAATTTTTGCTACTACATTATTTTCTTCAAATAAGTATTGGAAATAGCAAAAAATTAAAAATTATTTTTGGTGTTTTTGCTAGTAGTTTTGTATTAGTAACATTTATTTTGTATCATTTTTATGATCCTAGAGTCATCAATTATAGTAAAGTAATTTCTCATATATCCATTACTATAATTACGATAATTATTTTATTGAAAAACTTAAAAGAGGTAGAGGTAAATAATCTATTTCTTCCAATTTATGGAGCTTTACTTTTACATTATGCTACCTCTATATTTTTATTTTTATTAATGAAACAAATTATAGAAATTAATATTGATGTATGGTCTATCAATAACCTATTGACTTGTATTTTATACGCCAGTTCAATATATACTTTTTACCAATTAAAGAAATCGTAATAAATATCAATATGTTCATTGTGATGATTATTATTATATCAATCATCATCATATTCGCCTTTATGGCTTACAGAATATTTATTCAAAAGATTTTAAAAGAGAAATCTTTACAATATCAATTAGAATTAGATCATCAAAAAGAGGTTGCTTTACAATTCACTTTGGTTCAAGAGAATGAGAGAAAACGTATAGCAGAAGCACTTCATGATGATGTGGGAAATAAATTAAATATACTATCTCTTTGGGTAAATAATGAAGACACTTGGAACAATATTAAATCAAAAAAAATAATTTCTCAGCAAGTTCCTGAGCTCATTGAAGCTACTAGAACAATTTCTCATTCATTATACCCCGTTAATTTAGAAAAGTTTGGTTTATTACATACGCTGGATGCACTAATGGCAAATATTGCAGATTCTCTTAGCATACAATTAATATTAAAATATGATTACCAACCAAGAGCTATTTCATTTGAACTCCAACTTTATAGAATCATTCAAGAGTTTTTAAGCAATGTTATTAAACATGCAAAGGCAACAAGTATGATGATTTACATTAGAGATACGAAAGATGTTGTAACTCTTATTTTGTCTGATAATGGAATTGGTTTTGATATTGATGAACTCCAAAAAGGCATGGGCTTACAAAATATAGATAGTAGAATTAAATCTATTAATGGAATTTGTAAATGGAAAAGTATTCAAAATAAAGGGACTAGGTTACTAATAAAAATTGAATGAAAAAATGATTGATAAAATTAAAATTGCATTAATAGATGATGAGCCTCTTTTTGTTGAAGGATTAACATTCTTGTTTAAAAATGTAAAAAATATAGTTGTTACCAAAACTGCTACAAATGGATATGAATTACTAGATGATTTAGAAAATACATCGGAGTTCAATTTTCCGGATATTATTTTAGTAGACATACAAATGAAGCCCTTGGATGGTTTTGATCTGGTTGAAATGTTGAAGAAAAAATATTCCAATATCAAAATTATTATCCTTTCATCTCACTACAAAACTAACGTTGTAGGTCATATGATTAAATTAGGTGTTTCTGCTTTTATTCCTAAAAATGCCAATAAAAAATTATTAATTACAGCAATAGAATCAGTCTATGAGCATGGTATTTACTTTTCAAAATCAGATCAAGAAATGCTCATCCAATTTATGGGGAGCAATTCAAAAAGATCTATATTTAACAATAATGAAGAATTATCTAACAGAGAAATAGAAGTTTTAAAGCTAATATGTGATGAATATACTAGCCAAGAGATTGCAGATAAATTATTTATAAGTAAACGAACTGTAGAAGGACATCGGCAAAAAGTAATTGATAAAATTGGTGCAAAAAATACAGTAGGGTTGGTTATCTATGCCATAGCTAATAAACTACACAGTTTGTCAAAATTTTAACAATACTTATATTAATAATTATGAAAAATTCTAAAAAAAATTCCAAGATTTCTGATGCATTTACTACAATGAATGAAGCCGAAGCAGCTTACGGTACAAGAGTTTGGTTTGGGGCCATATTTATTTATCTAATAAAGTTTGGTAAAGTGCCTTTTTCAGTTGTTTACAGCCAAAAAAATCAGAGGCGTAATGTAATTATTGGATATTTACTAGTTATTATTTTAATTCTATTAGGAATTTTATTATTGAGTTATATTAAAATAAAATAAATAATTTATGGCAGATTATTTTAAAATGCAAAACAGCATTATCTCTCAAAAAATATTAAAATCTTTATGGTTAGGATATCAAGATATAGAATACTCTCAATGTAAAACTATTTACGAACACAAGTTTAAGAATAGAATTATTACGTCTATATTTATAGTTCCAGGACTATTTATTGCAAATTTAGTGATGAATTATTTTCCTGGAGAACTCCTTTTAAAATCTTTAATTGCTATTAATAATAGCTTTCATATTTTCATTTTTTTTAAGTGTTTTAAGTAGTAGATTTTTAATATTCAAAGAAGTTGATTACTAGTTAAAAAGGTTTTAGGCTGAGCTCAGCCAATACTTTCTTCAACAAAATAAACTGATATTTAATCCTTAGCTTTGGTTTTATTATTTATCAAATAATTAAATGAACCAACTTCAGTATATTTCATTAATTTTATTAGCCCTCTATTTTGTAGGTATTATGTTTGTTGTGTTGAGAGCTAAAGCAAGCACTACTTCAGAAGAATATTTTTTAGCAGGAAGACAACTACCTTTTTGGGCCTTGTCTATAACATTTATAGCTTCTTGGTGGGGTGGTGGATCTGCCATAGATTTAGTAGATCATGGATTTAATCAAGGAGTTAGTTCTTTTTGGATTTATGGAATGCCTGTTCTTTTTTCTACATTTTTAATGTATTTATTTTCTAAAGCTATTAGAAAAATAGGAACCATTACTCAACCACAATTAATGGAGGCTCGTTACAACAAAAGAGTTGCTTTTTTATTATCCTTACTCATTTTAATTTTCATGATTTTAGGGGTTGCAACTCAAGCAGTTGTTATTGGTAATTTTTTTCATTCTTTTTTTGAAATAGATTATAAATTAGGTGCCTTTATAGGTACTAGTATTGTCTTACTATATTCTTTTTTTGGGGGGTTTAAAGGAGTGGTTATTACCGATATTATTCAGTTTGTTTTTTTACTCATAGCAGTTGTTGTCCTTTTTGTAGTAGCCTATCAAAATTCTGGTGGTTTTATAAAAGTGCAAGAAATAGCTTTACAACAAAATAAGCCAGCATTTTTTTCTTTTCTTCATAATATTTCAAGCAATCTGGTATTCATTATTACATTTGGGTGTTCATGGATGATACAAGCCAATATTTGGCAAAGAATTTCTGCTGTCAAAAAACCTGGTGATGCCAAAAAAATGATGTCCTTGGCATTTGTCGTATTTATTCCGCTATACCTAATTGTAACATTAACAGGGGTATTAAGTTTGGGTATTTTTGATGTAGTGCCTGAAGGAGGTATTGTGCCAGCTATGATTGTTAAACTGTTACCTGTAGGTTTAGCTGCTTTTATTTTTGTTGGGCTCTGTTCAGCGATTATGTCTACTATGGACTCTATGATTAACACAGGTGCTTTGGTGCTAAGCATAGACATGTATAAGAGTAAGATAAAACCAACTAGCACTGATAATCAAATGGTTTTAGTAGGAAAAATATCTACAGCTATTGTAGCTTTTTTAGGGTTGCTAATTAGTTTAGAGATACGCTCTATATTACGCATTGCCTGGATAGGTTCAGATTTTTTAGCTACTGGTGCTTTTGTGCCATTAGTCTTTGCATTTATTTGGAAGGCGGGTAACTCTAAAGGAGCTTTTGCATCTATTATATTTGGACTTATATTTTCTACTTACAACATGCTTATTGCCTTGGGTGCAAAATTACCTTCTGCGTGGGAAATTGCTTCAGTAGAACAAGCACTTATTGGTATGATTACTTCTTTTGTTATTTATGTATGTATTAGCTTACTTACAAAACCAGAAAAGGAAAAGGCTACTCTTTTTATTGAAAAAGCAGGCATGTTGAAGTAATTTACTAAACAAAAATTATATATAATTAATTAAGAAATTTTATGCAACCTTTTAAAAAAAACTGCACCATAGTATAGTATGATGTTATTAAGACAGTTGTTTTTCTATCCTACTTTTTATTCACTATATTTCCAATCTAGAAATAGTATGATTTTTTTATTTCATACTTTTCTATATCAATCGATAAATTCTTTAAAAAAACTATGAAACAATTAAAATACTATTTATTATTTGTTTTTTTTGCTGGAGTTTATAGCGTAGTAAAGATAGTTGTCTTTAAAAATGAGATAGATAGATTGTTTGTTTTAGAAACACTTGTAACAAGTGTTATAGTGGTCGTTGTTGTTGTTTTTTTAAATAATTATTCAGAAACAAATACTTAATAACGTTCAGAAGATTCCTAATAATAGGAGTCACTAAATCCACTAATTATAGGGATTGTATATCTTATATTTTTTCATCATTTTTACTCAATAAAACAAGTCTTTGAGAAAGATTCTATTTCGTAAGTCTCTTTCTTAAATAATTATTTAAAAATGAAAATTACCACAAGAGATCTTACTTTTTTTATTTTAGGAATTTTAACCCTATTTATAGTAGAGTCAATTATGAATTGGGAAGAGTCAAAAAAATCTTTTAAAGAAAGTTATCATAAAGCAAGAGGATTATAAATTATGAAATAAAACTTTTTAAAATGTTCTTATTTTGTACTTAACAAAACTTCAATAATATCAATTGCTGATTATTCTTTCTGATCTTCCTAATTTTTATGCTCATAAATTATAGGTATCTTTCGCAATAAATTTATACTACATGAATATTACACCTAAAAGAATTAACAGATTTATGTTATTTAAGCTTCCACTTGCCTATTTAGGTGGGGTGCGAGTGGTTTCTATAGAAAAAGAGACAGCCATAGTAAATATTACTCATAAATGGATGAATCAAAATCCTTTTAAATCTATGTTTTGGGCAGCACAAGGAATGGCTGCGGAAATGGCAACTGGTGTATTGGTGATGAAGGGTATAGAAAATATTGGGAAAAATGTTTCCATGTTGGTTACTAACCAACGTGGTAATTTTACAAAAAAAGCCACTGGTAAAATAAGATTTGAATGTCATCACGGTGGGTTAGTAGCCAATGCTTTAGAGGAATCTGCTAAGACCGGAGAGGGTAGAGTAATTACCATGAAGGCAGAGGGCTTTAATACAGAGGGTGTTTCTGTATGCAATTTTCACTTTGAATGGAGTTTAAAAGTAAAATAAACAAGATCCTGCTTTTATTTTTCTGTTTCCTTGATAGTAGCTATAAATTCTGCTAATTTTTTACCGTATAAAGATTGCTGAACTTTTTTGGTTAATGAATTATTAATACTATCTAGGTATTTTATGTTAGCATTAACTAACTCGGTTAAAGTAATGTAAGCAGCAGCTTCTGTATCTGCGTTATTTAAAGCAAAATTAATGGTGTAGATGTATTTTTTTAAATTTTGTTTTTCAGCTTGTTTTCTTAAAGATTGAGAAGTTTCTAGATCACGATCTTTTTGTGCTTGCATATTAGCAGCCAAAAGATCTAGTTGTTTCCCTTGAAACTTTTTTGCTACTTCTTTATAACTTTCAAGAATTTTTTGGTTAATAGATCCCTCAATTACTGGTGAAACCCCAAATTTTTCTACTTGATCGTTGACAGTAATAATTCCTTCTTCACCAAAAAAAGAAAGTGTACTTTGGTTTTGATCTAAACTTAGAAAATACATTTCTGGAGAGGTAATATTATCTGAAAGCGTAAAGGAGTCTTTTCCAAATAAACGAATAGAATCTACAGAAACTATTAGGGTATCTCTCATTTTTTTAAGATATAATGTTCCTTTTTTTATTCCTTTAATTTTTCCTTGAACTACCATATTACCCAACTCTTTTTCTTTAGAACAAGCAACTATTAAGAGCAATAAACCAATTACCAATATTTTCTTCATAAGATTATAAAACTTTAGGCTGCAAATATGCAGATTTCTATTTAAAAAGATGCAGCTAATTCTAATAAAATAGTACATCCAATGGCAGCTATAGTACCAATAGCATACCCAAAAACAGCTAACAATACACCTACTGTTGCTAATGAGGGGTGAAATGCTGAAGCTACAATAGGAGCAGAGGCTGCACCGCCAACATTAGCTTGGCTACCAACTGCTAAAAAGAAGTAAGGAGCTTTAATTAGTTTGGCCACTAAAATTAAAAGCCCAGCATGTACAGACATCCAAACAATTCCAATAATAATTAAACCCCAGTTGTCAAAAATCATGGTTAAATCCATTTTCATTCCAATGGTAGCAACCAGTACATAAATAAAAATACTTCCAATTTTACTGGCTCCTGCTCCTTCATAATTTTTTGCTTTGGTATAGGAAAGTAAAACAGCAATAATTGTAGAAATACTAACTAACCAGAAAAATTTAGATCCTAAGAAAGTAAATATATTTCGTGTAATTTCAGATGAAATACCACCAATAAGGCCTTTAAAAAATCCAGCTAGAAAACTAGCTGCAAAGTATCCAAAGCCAACTGTGCCAAATGCAATGGCTAGAATAATCATATAATCTGTAAGCGTTGGATTCTTTTGTATTTTTTGAGTAAAAGAAATTACTTTTTCTTTTAATTCTTCGATAGCAGAAGTGTCTGCTTTAAGCCATTTATTGATGGCGTCTTTTTTACCAATACCAATTAGTAAAATAGCCATCCAAACATTAGCAACAACAATATCTACAAAGATCATTCCCCCATATTTTGCCGGATTGTATTGGTAAATTTCTAACATAGCAGTTTGGTTAGCACCGCCACCAATCCAACTTCCTGCCAGTGTAGAAAGACCACGCCAAACAGCATCAAAATCTGCACCACCAACAGTTTCTGGAGATACCAAAGAAATAAGCAATATGGCTATAGGGCCTCCAATAATAATCCCAACAGTACCCGTAAAAAACATAATTAAAGCTTTCGAACCCAAATTAAAAATAGCCTTTAAATCTATACTTAAAGTCATTAATACTAGAGCAGCAGGCAGTAAGAATCTACTGGCAACATAGTATAATTGAGAACTTCCTTTTACAACTTCTCCACTAGCATTGGTGGTTTCCCAAGCTGGGGCGATAGCACCTATGGTGGTGAAGATAGCTGGTATAAAATAGGCCATAAATAAGCCAGGTACTACTTTATAAAACTGATGCCAAAAGCCACTTGTTTTAGATTCTGTGTAAAATACAAACCCCAATGAAATCATTAGAATTCCAAATACTATTGCATCGTTGGTAAAGAGTGGTTGTCCCATAATTTAGATTTTAGCTAAAATACTAAAATAGTAGTGTAAAAAAAGCGAAGTTAAAAAACTTCGCTTTTGAGATTAAAATTTTTGTATTTCCTTAAAAGGAGAAATACGAATAGTTTCTAATGTTGTTTTGTAGGTTTTCCAATCTGTTTCAAAAAACGAATTAGTTTTTTTAACAGCATCATTAAATGCTTTTTTAAATTGGCTTATCAATCGTTCTTCAGTGGAGGTTAGATGTCCAAATCTGCTTCCAACGTATCTTCGCGCAGAGAAGTAGCGCCTATTAACAGTAACCTCTGGGTTTCTAGTAATACCTTGACGTTTGTCTATTTCCCCTATAAAAGCTGCAATATGTTTATCTATCTTGGTTATAATCTCTTTAGATAACTTTATTTGATCTTTATATTTCTTTTTGTCCTCTTTGGTAAGGTCTTTTTTAAATGTTGAAGCTGTTTGTTTACTCTCTACTAATTGCTTTACAATATCTGCCATCAACTGCTGTTCTTTCTCTAAATCTTTGCTCGTATTATAAATCTCTGTAATGGCTTTTGAAGACATTTCTAATCTTGGATCAAATTCAACTTTTAAAGTATTTTCAGATGTTTGATCTCCAAAATGCATTTTTAAATTATAGGTACCAGGTTTTACAGAAACACCTCCAGATTCAAAGCTTCTTTTTCTAATTTTCCTTGACGGTCTATCTGCACCTTTTTCGTTCATAGACCAATAAATTCTATAAATTCCGTTCTCTTTAGGTGCTTTTTGTTTTAGTGTTCTAATTAAACGAGATCCTTCAAAAATTTCTAATTTTATAGAATCAAATTTTACCTCAGAAGCTAGCTCTTTTTTAACAATAGGTGCTTCCATTTTTTTAGTTCCTTTTCGTTTCTTTTTTCTTGAAGTATCCTTTTCTTTCTTCTCTTCTTTAGCGACGGCTGGTCTGTTTATGTAATATGAAATCATGGCTCCAGAACGTTTGTTTTTGCCATTAAATAAAGCATCCCCTCCAAATCGACTTCCTGTAGGTTGTTGATAAGCTGCTTGGTATGCAGTTGGGGGTGTAAATAACTGAAGTTTCTTATTTAATACATTTCCATTAGCCATAGCACGAAGTGGTCTAATATCATCTAAAACCCATGCTGCTCTACCAAAAGTACCAATTACTAAATCATGTTCTCTAGGTTGTATTACCAAATCTTTTGTAGAAACTGTTGGAAAACCAGCAGTCCATTTTATCCATTGGTTTCCGGCATTTAAAGAGATATACAAGCCATCATCTGTTCCTAAGAACAGTAAGTTAGCATTAATAGGATCTTCAACGATGCTTAGGGTGTAGCTATTAACATCGTTTTTATCAACAATTCTAGACCAAGTAGCACCGTAATCTTTTGTCCTGTAGGCATAAGGAGTATAGTTAAAACGTCTATAATCGTTGGCAATTAATAAGGCTTCTCCTTTGTTTTTGTTGGAGGCTTTTATTTGTGCTATCCAACTACCTGCAGGTAATCCTGGAATATTAGCACTAACATCTATCCAGGTTCCACCTCCATTTTTAGTTACATGAACTCTACCGTCATCAGACCCAGTCCAAAGTAAATCTTTTTCAACTTCTGAGGGTTCTATCACTAGTATAGTAGTATGGTTTTCTGCACCAGTTGCATCCATAGTTAATCCACCACTTTCTCCTTGTTTTTGTTTTTCTTTATCGTTGGTAGTTAAATCACCAGATATAATAGTCCAGGTAAGTCCTTTGTCTGTAGATTTATGTACAAACTGGCTTCCAAAATACAAGGTGCTAGTATCAAAAGGATCCATATTTATGGCAGAATTCCAGTTAAAACGAAGGGCCACATTAGGGTCTGGGTGTGTAGGTTTTACAGAATAATTATTTCCTGTGATATGGTCATATCTCACCACAGAACCCTGCTGGCTCATAGACCATCCGTAACGAGAATCGTCTTTGTCTGGCACCACATCAAAACCGTCTCCAAAACTAATTTCTTGCCAATATGAATTTCTAATTCCTTGGGCTTTCCATACATATGCTGGACCTCTCCAAGAACCATTATCTTGCATTCCGCCGTAAACGTTGTATGGATATTCATTGTCAACATTAATGTGATAAAATTGAGCTACAGGTAAATTTCCAATAAAACGCCAAGTAGCTCCTTTATCTTTGGTAATATTCATTCCCCCATCATTTCCGTCAATCATAAATGAACCGTCATCAGGATGAATCCACCATGCGTGATGATCTGGGTGAATACCATTAGAAACTCCATAGGCTGGCATTAATTCTTTAAAGTTTTTTCCACCATCATCAGAAACATTCACATAAGTAAATACTGTGTAGATTCTATTTTCATTTTGTGGGTCAACATAAATTTCTGAGTAATAAAAAGGTCTATTTCCAATACCAGGTTTATCATTTATTTTTTTCCACTTAAACCCACCATCTTCACTTTTATATAGTGCGTTCTTTTTTGCCTCTACCAAAGCGTAAACAACATTTGGATTACTTCTTGAAATAGCAACACCAATTCTTCCTAATTCTCCTTTTGGAAAGCCTTCTTTTTCGGTCACTTCTTTCCAAGTATCGCCACCATCGTGGGTAATGAATAAACCACTGCCTTCACCACCTGATTTAAAAAACCAGGGATCGCGTTTGTGTTCCCACATGGCAGCAATTAATTTGTTTGGATTTGAAGGATCCATCACCAAATCTGCAACACCAGTTTTAATATTCTTATATAGAATTTGTTTCCATGTTTTTCCACCATCTATGGTTTTATATACACCTCTTTCTTTATGTTCTCCCCAGGGGGATCCTATAGCACCCACATATACCGTATTTGGATTTGTTGGATCAATGATAATTCTATGAATGTGACGGGTTTTTTCAAGTCCCATAGGCACCCAGTTTTTCCCACCATCTAAAGATTTATAGATACCATATCCGCCATTTAGGCTGTTTCGAGGATTTCCTTCACCAGTTCCTGCCCAAATAACACTCGGGTTAGATTGTTGAATAGCTACAGCACCAATAGAGGCAGTTATTTCTTTGTCAAAAATTGGGTCCCATTTAATTCCTCCAGATGTAGATTTCCATAGACCTCCTGAGGCTGTCCCAACATACATAATGTCTGGATTTGAATTTACAACATCTATAGAGGTTACTCGACCACTCATACCACCTGGACCAATATTTCTAGGAGTCATATTTTTAACCAAATCCATGGAGAATTCTTGTGAAAATAAAGAAAATGAGACTATTGTAAATAGTATAGTAAAGATTTTTTTCATGAGTAGTGCTTTAATTGATGTATCATAAATTAAAGATACGAGTTCTCACTTTTAAAAAATCTTAAAGAAATGTTAATGGAATTTTTGGAAAAGAAAAAGCTAAAGTTAAAATTGAATATTCTTTTTTATAGACGAACAACAACATAGCCCCTTCTTGTTTTTCTATAGTATTTTCCACCCCACCTATAATACTTTTTCTTTTTTATAAATACTACTTGATGATTTCTTGGGGCTTTTTTAACAACAACAAGGTTTGGTTCTGAGGCTACTTGCCTTACTACACATGATTCTAGACTAAATGTTACAAGGAATAGGATTAATAAGAGGTTTTTTTTCATTTTTCAGGGTTTTTGATTTTATATAAACATAGGACCTTATAAATCAATAAAGGTTTAATACCTTTTCATTATAAAATATTTGTTTTTTTAAAAATTTACTTCAACAATTTTTTACCTTAGCTACATGATAACACAAAACATTATGTTTAGAATTAAGATTTTAGTTTTTTTTCTGTTTTTAGGAGTAGCATCTTTTGGAGCAAATAACAAGCCATTTTGGGGGCAAACAGGCCATAGAGTTGTTGGAGAAATAGCCTACAGTCATCTTTCAAAAAAAGCGAAAAGAAACATAGAAAAATTATTAAAAGGAGAGGGTTTAGCTACCATATCTACCTATGCAGATGAAATTAAATCTGATAATTCTTACAGAAAATATAGTTCCTGGCATTATGTGAATTTTGAAGTAGGAGAAACCTACGAAACATCAGAGAAAAACCCAAAAGGAGACCTAGTTCAAGGAATTAAAATATGCCAGCAGATAATCTTAGATCCCAAATCTAATGATGAAGAAAAAATATTTCACTTGAAACTATTAGTTCATTTGTTAGGAGATTTACATCAACCTTTACATACTGGAAGGGCAGAAGATAGAGGAGGGAATACGATAAAAGTTAAATGGTTTAGAGGGAAAACAAACTTACATTCAGTTTGGGATACAAAAATGATTGAGTCTTATAATATGACTTACACTGAGTTGTCTGATAATTTAGATTATTTTTCAAAAAATCAAAAAGAAGCTATTCAAAAAGGAACTGTTATAGATTGGGTTAATGAATCTAGGGAACTCGCGATGATGGTTTATGACTCCGCAAAAATTGACCAAAATTTAAGCTATAGATATATGTACGATCATTTTTCAACTGTAAAAACTCAACTAAAAAAAGGGGGCTTGCGTTTGGCTAAAGTTTTAAACCAATTATTTGGTTAGAATATATAAGTAGAATAGTTAATTATATTATTCTGATACTGTTAGTCTAGCTTGAGCTTTTACAGAAATATCTGCATAAATTTTGCTTTTATATTTTAAGTATCCAGTGATTGCTATCATAGCAGCGTTATCTGTTGTATACTCGAATTTCGGAATATAAGTAGTCCATCCCCAGTGTTTTTGAGCCAGCTGTAGTCTTTTTCTAATTTCAGAATTTGCAGAAACTCCACCAGCAATAGCTACATGTTTAATGCCTGTTTTTTTAACAGTGTTTTTTAGTTTTTCAATTAAAATTTCTACAATGGTGTGTTGAATTGATGCACAAATATCATATAAGTTTTCTTCAATAAATTTTGGATTTTCTTTTAAATTCCTTTGAATAAAATAAAGAATTCCTGTTTTTAGACCACTAAAGCTAAAGTCTAGATCACCTACTTTTGGTTTGGTAAATGAAAACTTTTTAGGATTTCCTAGTTGAGCATACTTATCAACTAAAGGTCCACCTGGATAGGGTAATCCTAAAATTTTAGCAGATTTGTCAAAAGCTTCCCCTACAGCATCATCAATTGTTTCTCCTAAGACCTCAAATGTAAAATAATCAGTTACTCTAACAATTTGAGTATGACCTCCACTAATTGTCAGACAAACAAAAGGAAAAGGAGGGATCTCTGTATTTTCTTCTTTAATGAAGTGAGCTAAAATGTGTCCTTGCATATGATTTACATCTATCAAAGGGATGTCTAAACCCAAAGCCAAGGATTTGGCAAATGAAGTTCCTACTAGTAAAGACCCCATTAACCCTGGGCCTTTAGTAAAAGAAATAGCATGTAGATCTTCTTTAGTAATGCCGGCTTGCTCAATGGCTTGTTGAACCACTGGAACAATATGTTGTTGATGTGCTCTGGAAGCTAATTCTGGAACCACACCTCCATATTTTGCATGTATTTCTTGATTGGCTACTATATTACTAAGGACTCTACCATTACAAATTACTGCAGCGCTAGTGTCATCGCAAGACGATTCAATTCCTAAAATATATGTATTTTGTGTAGTCATAAATTATTCTCACAAAATTAACTATTATAAAATAGTCTGTTTCTTTTTAAATGAGAAATTTATTAGTTTATTAATTTTATCGTTCTTTGTATAGAAAGGCTCTATTTTTGCGTTACTATCCAAAAGCCAACATTTATAATTTAAAAGCAAATCAAAAAGAATTTTAAAATACTGTTCAAGTGGTTAAAGTACCTAGTTTTATTCTTGGTATTTCTTATCATTACTTTTTCAATTCCTGCGGTTCAAACAAAACTAGCTGGGCTAGTTACGGAGAACTTAAATGAAGATTTTGGAACAAGTTTAAAGATTAGTAAAGTAGATCTTTCCTTCCTTGGATCTGTTTCTCTTAAAGGTATAGAAATAAAAGATCATCATCAAGACACATTAATTTACGTAGAAAGATTAAGGTCTTCTTTGTTAGATGTAAAAAGAATTTTAGAAAATAACATTCAATTAAAAAGTACCTCACTCAAAGGAGTATATGTAAATGTTAAGAATTACAAAGATGAAGAAATTGATAATTTAACTGTATTTGTAGATAAATTTGAAGATGATAATCCAACAGATCCTTCATCAAATCCTTTTAAAATAAGTTCTTCAAATATTTATTTTGAGAATATTAATTACAAACAAATTGATGAAAATAAAACCATTCCATTAGATTTTGCAGCTTATCATGGCGGAGGGAGTCTTCAAGATTTTTCTATTGTAGGTCCAAATGTTTTTTTGAAAATAAGAGGACTCTATTTTATAGAAAATCGAGGTTTAGAAATTACTAATTTGACTACAGATTTTAAGTATACAAAATCTCAAATGCAGTTTTATAACACAATTCTTCAAACAAATACTTCTACTTTGTTTGCTGATATAGATTTTAATTATGAAAGGGAAAACTTGAGCAAATTTATTGAATTGGTAAATATCAATGCCAATTTTAAGAATAGTTTTGTATCTACTACAGACTTAAAAAAAATTTACAATGAATTTGATGGAAATGATATTTTAAGATTTGAAACCACTCTAAAGGGTTCCCTCAATAATTTTTCTTTACAAAGTTTAAATTTAAGTTCAGACAAAGGCATTGAAATTATTGGAGATGTAAAATTAATTAATTCCGTAAAACAAGAAGAGTTTTTTTTATCTGCAAATCTAGAAAATGCTTCAGCAGATTATTTTAAATTAAAAGAAGTATTTCCAAACCTATTAGGAAAGACCCTACCAACAGAATTGATAAAATTTGGAGAATTTTCATTGTCAGGATTTACAAAAATTACACCTAGTTCAATAGAGGCAACTTTAGATATTAACTCTGAAATTGGTAAGGTAGTTGCAGATTTAGAATTAAATAATTTTGATAGTTTAGATAATGCAGTATATAATGGAGAAGTATTGTTGGATAAATTTGATTTAGGAAATTTATTTGATGATGATACTTTTGGAAATTTTTCATTTGAGGGACTGGTAGATGGAAAAGGATTTAGATTAGAAAATATTAATACACAACTTATAGGAACTATTTCTCAAATAGAGTTTAATAAGTATAATTATCAAAATATAACCGTCAATGGTCTATATCAAAACAATTTATTCAATGGTAAGCTTGGGTTTGTTGATGATAATTTAAACGGAACTTTTGAAGGATTAGCAGATTTATCTGAGGAAATTAATAAATTTGATTTTAAAACAACTATAAATTACGCTAACCTAAGAGCATTAAATCTTTATTCTAGAGATAGTATTTCTGAGTTAAGCGGAGTAATTGATTTAGATTTAACAGGTAATAAATTTGACAATGTTATAGGTATAGCAAATTTTAAAAATATTGAATATACCAATGAAAAAGAATTGTATCCATTTAAACAATTTTTAATTTTCTCTACCCTTAAAGACGGAGTTAGACAAATAAGAATTGACTCTGAAGATATTATAAAAGGTGAGTTGATAGGTGATTTTAAGTTTGAAGAAATGCTACCTCTTGCACAAAATGCTTTAGGAAGTATGTACTCCAATTATACTCCATATGAAGTTTCATTAAATCAATTTCTGAAGTTTGATTTTGTAATATATAATAAAATAGTAGATGTTTTTTATCCAGAAATATCAGTAGCTCCAGGTACTAAGATTATTGGTAGTATTAAATCAGATGATAATCAATTAAAAGTAAAAATTAACTCGCCAAAAATCACAGCCTTTGAAACCATCATAGATTCGTTGTCTTTAAATACAGATAATAAGCGAAGTCTATATGACACTTCCTTAAGTGCTAAAAGTATAAAAACACCATCATATTCTCTATCTAAAGTATTGCTTTTTAATAAAACAATTAATGATACGTTATTTTTTAAATCAGTTTTTAATGGTGGAGTTTCTGAAAAAGAGAAATTTAATTTAGATTTCTTTTACACAATAGACAACAATAAAAAATCTGTTGTAGGAATAGAGAAATCTACATTTAATTACAAGGGCAACGTATGGGATCTAAATCCAGATAATAATTCTGAAAATAAGATGATTTTTGATATAAATGCAAATGAGTATGTGTTTTCACCATTTAGATTAAAATCCAATGAACAAGAAATTAATTTCAAAGGAACTGTTAGAGACTCTACATTTAAAAATATTGATATAGATTTTACTAATGTATATTTAAAAAGTTTTTTACCAACAATAGATAGCCTAAAATTAGAGGGAAAGTTAGACGGTACTGTAACTATTTATCAAAAGGAAGGTGTCTACGGACCAAAAGGAAATCTGTCGGTTAAAGATTTTGAAATTAATAATTTTAAACAAGGTGATTTATCTTTAAATATTGAAGGTGAAAGCTCTTATGAAAAATATGATGTTAACTTTTCTTTAGAGAGAGAGCAAGCAAAAAGTATTTCTGCTATAGGCTCCTTGGATTTCTCAGAAACAAGACCAAAAATAGACGTTAGTGTTAATCTTGAAGAGTTTGAGTTAAATGCTTTTAGTCCTTTAGGTGAAGACGTCTTGTCAAAAATAAGAGGTGATGCTACAGGTGATTTTACTTTGAGGGGGTTTCTTAGAAACCCTGAAATGGAAGGCAAGTTATTGCTCAAAGATGCAGGATTACAATTCCCTTATCTAAATATTGATTTTGATTTTGATGGTGACACAACTGTTGGTTTAAATGGCCAATCCTTTGAATTTAACAATATTAATTTATTAGATACTAAATATCAGACTAAAGGAGTCTTAGATGGTACTATAACTCATCAAAATTTTGATCAATGGGCTTTAGATATTGATATTTTAACACCAAACTTGTTGGTATTAGACACTGAAAATTCTGATGAGGCTTTATACTACGGAACAGGTTTTATTCAAGGAAACGCCAGTATTACCGGCTTAACAAATAATATTACCATAGATGTAAATGCAAAAACGATGCCCAATACAAGTTTTGTGATTCCATTAAAAGACATTGCATCGATAGAAACGTATAGGCTAATTCATTTTAAATCTGAGCAAACAGTAGAAGAACTTCAAGAAAAATTAGCTTTAGATGCTATTGAAGGAGTGTCATTAAATATAGACCTAGAGGTCACAAAAGATGCACAAGCTCAAATAGTAATAGATGAAGTAAATGGAAGTGAACTAAGTGGAAGAGGATTAGGTGATTTACGAATAGAAATCAATACAAATGGTAAGTTTGCTATGTTTGGAGATTACACAATAGATACAGGTATTTATAACTTTAAATATGGAGGAATAGTTAATAAACCATTTACTATTTTAAAAGGAGGAACTATCGCATGGAGTGGCAATCCCTACGAGGCTAATTTAAATGTAACAGCAGTGTATACAACCAATGCCAATCCAGCTGTCTTATTAGAGAATTTTAATACAAATAGAAAAATACCTGTTGATTTGATTACCAATATTTCAGGTAGTTTATTTAATTCTAAACAAGATTTTGATATTGAAATTCAAAACTCAAATTCTACAATTGCTTCAGAGTTAGACTTTGTGTTAAATGACAATGATGTGAATTCAAAAATGCGTCAATTTTTAACACTCCTTGCCGCAGGAACATTCGCAAATCCTAATGGAGGTAATATTAATGGAAGTGAACTACTAACTGGAACAACATCTAATGCAATAGGTTCAATTTTGTCAGATATTATAAGTAGTAATAAAGTAAGATTAGATTTAGGTTATTCAACTGGAGGGATACAAAGCCCTCAAGATGAGCTAATCACAGACGATCAATTTGATGTATCACTTACCACTCAAATTAGTAAAAATATAATTGTGAATGGTAAGGTTGGGGTACCTGTTGGAGCTCAAACACAATCTAGTGTTGTTGGGGAGGTAAAAGTTGAGGTGTTATTAAATGAATCAGGTAATTTCAGAAGTGTAATTTTTAATAGGCAGAATGAAATTCAATATTCTGCTCAAGAGGAAGGATATACTCAAGGGATAGGATTGTCTTATCAAGTTAATTTTAATTCGTTGTCTGATTTGTTAAAAAAAATCGGATTAAAGAAGAAAAAAAATAATAAAATGATTGAAACAAAAGATTCAATCATATCTAATCACAAAGGACTTTTAAATTTCAAAAATAATAACAATTAAATTTTTGATATTATTTCTGTAAATTTATTAGAGTGAAATTAACTCACAAATAATACTACTTTGCTAGTAAAATAATCGAAATCGATTTCGTTTTTTTTTTGTTCAAAGTAAGTTTTAATAAGTATTTTTACATTTAAATTATGGGAAAAATTAATAAAATAGCCGTAATGACATCAGGAGGTGATTCTCCTGGTATGAATGCTGCAATTCGTTCAGTAGTAAGGACTTGCGCCTACTACAGTAAAGAATGTATTGGGGTGTACAGAGGGTATCAAGGAATGATTGAAGGAGATTTTACTACGCTGACTGCTAGAAATATTAACAATATCATTAACAAAGGAGGTACCATACTAAAATCTGCGAGATCTGATGAATTTAGAACTCCTGAAGGAAGGAAGAAAGCGTTTAAGCAATTAAAAGATAATAACATAGATGGTCTAGTAGTTATTGGGGGAGATGGATCTTTTACTGGAGGTGTAGTTTTTAATAAAGAATATAATTTTCCAGTTATAGGAATACCTGGTACTATAGATAACGATATTTTCGGAACCTCACACACTATTGGTTATGACACTGCCTTAAATACTGCAGTAGATGCAATAGATAAAATTAGAGATACAGCATCTTCTCACAATAGATTATTCTTTGTGGAAGTAATGGGTAGAGATGCTGGATTTATTGCTTTGAATGCTGGTGTTGGAGCTGGAGCAGAAGAAATTTTGATCCCAGAAGAAAATTTAGGATTAGACAGATTACTGGAATCTTTAATAAAAAGTAGAAAATCGGGTAAATCTTCAAGTATAGTTGTAGTGGCTGAGGGTGATAAATCAGGAAAAAATGTCTTTGAATTAGCTGAGTATGTTGAAGAAAATATGCCGGAATATGACGTTAGGGTTTCAGTTTTAGGGCACATGCAAAGAGGAGGTACACCCTCTTGTTTTGATAGAGTCTTAGCTAGTAGGCTTGGCGTGAAAGCAGTAGAAATGATCATAGAAAATAAAACCAATTTAATGATTGGTCTTAAGAATAATACAGTAATAACTACAGACCTAGAAGAGGCAATTACTGGAGGGCATGAAATTAATAAAGAACTCCTAAGAGTTTCTGATATTATGTCAACATAATATAAAAATAAATTAAATAAAAAATGATTAAAGTAGGAATAAACGGTTTTGGTAGAATAGGTAGATTAGCATTTAGATCCGCAATCAATAGATCAAATATTCAAATTGTTGGAATCAACGATTTATTAGATGTAGAATATCTAGCTTACATGTTAAAATATGATTCTGTCCATGGACAGTTTGATGGAGATGTAGAAGTTAAAGAT